>FZPS01000157.1_pt25 | contig 18651 bp, 21 predicted proteins | sample 1817821 | NCBI WGS metagenome assembly FZPS01 (sample SAMEA104158645, study PRJEB21678) | metagenome | place: Germany | collected 2015-04-21
GTTTGTTTAAATATAAGTTGTTTCTGCTTTGAATCAACCATTTTTGCCGAATAGTGAAGCGTTGGCTGTATATTAAAAATTAATTAGAAAGGGAAGGATGTATTTAATTGGAGAAAAATGCTGTTCTTGTTGTAAGCTTCGGAACCAGTCACCTTGATACGTTGAATAGTTGCATCGAGGCTACCGAAAATAGAATCCATGAAGCTTTACCAGGTTTTGAACTTCGCCGGGCGTTTACCTCAAATTTTATTATCAAAAAGCTGGCAAAAAGGGATAAGGTTATCATCGATAAACCTCAAAAAGCACTTGAAAGGTTGAAAAACGAAGGGTTTACCCATGTTGTAGTTCAACCTTTACACATACTCCCAGGGTATGAGTACCATAAGATTAAAGATGTCGTTATGGAGTTTACGAGAAGGAGGACTTTTAAAAGCTTGTTGCTTGGAGAGCCTCTTCTTTACAATAACAAAGATTATCCGGTGGTGGTGGAGGCCTTAAAAACACAGCTTACCTTAAGGGATGACGAGACAGCATGCATCCTCATGGGACATGGGACCGATCATTTCAGCAATGCCTGTTATTACTGTCTGCAGAGCTTTATAGACGAATCAGGCTTGAATGCTTATATTGCCAATGTAGAAGGAGCTCCATCGCTGGAAAATGTTCTGGGTAAGCTTAAAAGAAAAGAGACTAAAAAAATCAAGCTGATGCCATTCATGCTGGTAGCTGGAGACCATGCGAGAAATGATATGGCGGGTGAAGAAGATTCGTGGAAAACAATCCTTGAAAAAGAAGGTTTCGAGGTAGAAGTTCATATGCACGGGCTTGGTGAAAAAGAGGAGTTCCGTCAAATATTTGCACAAAAAGCTTTGGAGACATCGTCAAATGGAAAGAAGCTTATAAGGCCTATGCAGAAAATATAAATCCAGATATCAGCGGGCGTGCCCTTTAGCTTGGGTAGTTGTTACTTGTTATTTTCTTCTGCTGAAGTTAAAGCTTGAGAATGGCTCTCTAGAACGCCAGCGTTCCGGGTCTAATTTACATAAAACAGGGTGGTTGGATTAACAGGGCATAAGTGGTATAACTATAGTAAAAAGCAACCTGGGAGGCTCCTATGGACAACAATTTACCGATCGTCCCGATTAGCCTGCCTTTGCCGTTCCCTTCGCCGGAATCGGTCAACGCTTATTTAATTGAAGACGATCCGTTAACCCTGGTCGACCCCGGCATGAAAAGCAGCCGCTCTCTGGCGATTCTAGAGCGGGCACTGGCGGACCGCGGCATTGATTTTCAATCGATTAAACGGGTTTTGCTCACGCATGGTCATGTCGATCATTTTGGCGCCGCCGGTGAGCTGCAGCGGCGGAGCGGTGCAGAGATCTTAATTCACGAAGAGGATCTTTCCAAAATTACACTGTCTGGCGAGCCGGCAAATGAAATCTATTTGCACAATACCGGTATTCCACCTGGCCTTATGAATAACTTCAGCCAGATTGATCAGATGATGAACCGTTACAGTGAGCCCATCGAAGAGATCACTACTTTCGATGGCAATATAAGCCTGGAATTTGAACATTTTTATCTACAGTCACTGCACTTGCCTGGGCACAGCAGCGGGCACACCGTGTTTTACTGGCCCGAGAAAGAGCTTCTATTGTCTGGTGATATTGTATTGCCCTCTATCACTACTAATCCATTAGCGGAACCTGTCAATACCCCGGCGGGAGTAAAACGCAGTTTAAGCCTGAGCCAGATGCTCGACAGCCTGCAGCAGCTGGCATCAATGGAGATTAACTTGGTTTTTCCCGGGCATGGTCCCCGGATTGAAAACCCGCCAGAGTTGATCAATTCACGCATTGCCTTCTACCAGCAGCGCCTGGAAGAGATCTACGCGCTTCTTAAATCTACCGGTCCGCAGGATCCTTACCAGCTGGCGCAGGCCTTTTTCAAGGGGCGGCTGCAAGGCCTCGACATCATTTTAGCCGTAAACGAGATCCTGGTTAACCTGGATCTGCTTGTCCACCAGGGCCGCGCCTACGAAGAGCAGATCGACGGTGTCTCTCTCTTCGGGGCTTGCTAGCAGGCTTGGCTAAAGCTGTTAAAGCTTCGACGGCTTGACGTTTCGGGGAATGCAGGGATAGCGTAAAGGGGGTGCTTTGATGCTGGAGCTATATGTAAAAGACGGCTGCCCTTATTGCCGGAAACAGATCGAAGAGCTAGAACAGGAAGGCCTTTCTTACCAGCTGCACAATGTCAGCCGTGATCGTTCTGCCCTGCAGGAAGCTAAAGAAAAGTATAAGGCCAGGATCGTACCCGTGCTGGTGGAAAACGGGAAGGTTAAGTCATTTGGCTACCAGGGGATGGGGTGAGATATTTAATGAAAACATCGCCGTGGGCGGTGACAGCTACAGAGATCCTTGGGTGTGAACTTTTTTACGGGATAAAGGAAATAATCCAATGAAGCAGAGAAAAGTATTTTTCCAGAGCGGCGCCCTAAACCTCGAGGGGCGCCTGGTGAGCCCCCGGCGCGCAGAGACGGGGGCGGGGGTGGTGATCTGCCATCCGCATCCGCTGTATGGCGGCAGCATGGATAACAATGTGGTCTATGCTGTCAGCAAGGCCCTGGCTGAAAAAGGGATTACCTCTTTGTGCTTCAATTTTCGCGGGGTAGGGCGGAGCGAAGGGCTCCATGACGACGGTCGGGGTGAGATTGATGACACTCTTGCCGCTATCGCCTTCTTGGCTGGCTGCAGCGAGATTGACTCTGGACGGGTTGGCCTGGCGGGTTATTCATTCGGCGGCGCGGTTGCCTTGAATGCAGTGATGCAGTGTGATACCGTCAAGGCGGTCGCTGCTATCTCTCCGCCGGAAGTGCCGGCTCTCGGTAGCGCCGCCTGGCCAAGGTTGATTCTCTGCGGATCAGAAGACACCCTCGTTTCGGCCATCTCTATCCTTCAACAAAAAGAGAGGATCACCGGCCTGGACGATGCCGGTGTGATTGAAGTGATCAAGGGCGCCGATCATTTCTGGCATCGATCTGAAGAGGTTATGGCCACCCGGGTCGCCTCTTTTTTTCAGCAACATTTACTGGATACCGGTTAATTTAAGACAATTGCTTCGTTAAACCTGTTGTCGATATACTGGAGCACTCAAGTCCGAAAAAGTATTACGGGCAGAAAATATAATTATGCCCGGAAAGAAATGCATAAAAGAGCTTCACCGGTTGGTATGCTCTACCTAAAATCTGCGCTCTACGAAGATAGATACAGGGGGTTAGTACTATGGAAAAGATTTCGCTGCCCCGGCCGGTGACCAGGGGGCAGGTTTCGGTGGAAGAGGCGATTTATAATCGCGTCTCCAGGCGTAGTTTTCAAAAACAGAGTTTGCACCTGGCGCAGGCGGGCCAGCTACTCTGGTCTGCCGGCGGATTGGGCGCGGTGGGCGCTGCGGGAGTCTCTCGTGCTGCACCTTCAGCTGGGGCCACTTACCCGCTGGAGCTTTACCTGGTAGCGGGCGCTGTAGAAGGACTGGATACCGGCCTCTACTACTATGATTACCGGGCCCACGCGCTTGAAATGTTGCAGCAGTCTGATCTACGGGTTAGGCTGGCCCGGGCCTCTCTAGGGCAAGAGATGGTGGCGCAGGCGCCGGTTTCCATGATCATGGCGGCCAATTACGAAAGAACCACCCGGCGATACGGTGAGAGGGGTTACCGTTACGTATATATGGAAGTAGGCTCTGTTTCGCAGAATATCTACCTTCAGGCCGAGGCGCTGCAGCTGGCCACGGTAGCCGTGGGCGCTTTCGATGATGCTGCGGTTAAACAGGTTCTGGCGATAGAGGAGGCTCCCTTGATGATCATGCCGGTGGGCCTCAAGTGATCCCGGTGTCGAAATTTAAGAAGGTCGCTTAACGCGTTCTTTCGGTTGATTGTGGGAACCTTTTCCCTTGGAACATTCATGCAAGCCTGTAACGGTCAGAAGGTTGTCGCTACCCTGCATAAAGGGTTTCCACATTTAAAACTCGAATTATCAGTAGAAGTACTTGTGGCCCGCTGTATCGCTTCTTGTTGCCTGAAAGAAGGTTAAGAATAATCAATAAAATAAACAGGGTGAGCTGTCATTGATCGTCGGTATACCACAAACTTTATCCTTTTACTCATACTATCCCTTGTGGAAAACCTTTCTAGAAGGTCTAGGTGTAGAAGTAGTTCTTTCACGCCCTACCAATCGGGAGATTCTCGAGTGGGGAATTAGGGATACCGTGACCGATGCCTGTATCCCCATCAAGATTCTTCACGGTCATGTCATCGATTTAAAGGATCGGGTCGATCGTCTTTTTATTCCCCGGATGGTCAGTGTGGACGGCAGGGCTACTTTCTGTCCCAAGTTTCTTGGCTTGCCGGATATGGTTCGCTTTTCGGGGGCGAAACTGCCGCCGGTGATCGATTCCCGGGTTCAGGCGACCAGGTTTCGCAGTGGAATTATTCCATTTTTTAGGGATATTGTCCGTCAACTGCAGGTCAAGCCTAAATTCAACTGGTTGGTTTCAGCCTACCAGGCCTGCCAGCAGCAGCGCAATTACCAGCAGCTTCTGCTGACGGGGTTACCGCCTTTGCAGGCGATGCGATATCTGGAAACAGATCCGCAGGTACGGGCGGATGCCGCAGGCCTGGCTGAGCCAGCCGGGGGTAATCCCGGTAGCAAATTGAAAGTGGCTTTGCTGGGCTATCCATATGTTCTTTATGACCCCTTCATCAGCTCAAATCTTTATCAGAGGCTTAAAGATATGGGGGTGGACTTGGTTACACCGGAGCAGGTTCCCCCCCGGCAGATGCGCCGTCTGTCCAGGGTTCTGCCGCAAAACTTTTTCTGGCATTACAGCAACCGGGTGAGCTGGAGCAGTCTTTATTATTTGGAGAAGCCCGGGCGGGTGGACGGGGTCATTCATGTGACCGCTTTTGCCTGCGGCCCCGATGCCATGGTCGATAAATTTGTTGAGTTAGAGGCTAAAAAAAAGAAGGTTCCTTTTTTAACTTTAACCATGGATGAACATACCGGAGAAGGTGGGATTCAAACCCGCCTGGAAGCATTTGTCGATATGCTTCGGACTAAAAAAGAGCGCGAAGAGAAGGGGGCAGGTTAATCTGTGGATGGTTACTTGGGTATAGATGTCGGATCGGTTAGCACTAACCTGGTATTGATTGACGAAGAAAATGAGATCTTAATCTCTTTATATCTGAGGACCCGCGGAGAGCCAATTAAAGTGGTCCAGGAAGGGCTAAAAGAGATCGGCCAAGAGTTGGCCCGCTCCCCGGTGCAGATTCGGGGGGTGGGTACTACCGGCAGCGCCCGCCACTTAACCGGAGTGGTAGTGGGGGCGGATGTAGTTAAAAACGAGATCACCGCTCATGCCGTGGCTGCCAACCTGATCGCTCCGGGAGTCCAGACCGTGCTGGAGCTGGGTGGGCAGGATTCGAAAATCATTATCTTGAGGCATGGTGTCGTTGCTGATTTTGCGATGAATACTGTCTGCGCAGCGGGGACCGGTTCATTTCTGGACCACCAGGCGGCCAGATTGAATATCCCGATCGAGAAATTTGGTGAACTGGCTCTGAGTAGTAAGAATCCGGTCCATATTGCCGGACGCTGCTCTGTCTTTGCCGAATCGGATATGGTTCACAAGCAGCAGGTTGGCCATTCGACCGAGGATATTATTGCCGGGCTCTGCGATGCCCTGGTGAGAAATTATTTAAACAATGTCGGTAAGGGGAAGGATATCCAGCCCCCGATCGTCTTTCAGGGCGGCGTGGCCGCCAACGTGGGAATTAAGGTTGCCTTTGAAAAAGCTTTAAAGCAAGAGGTAATCGTTCCTCCGCATTTTGCCGTGATGGGGGCGCTAGGAGCGGCGCTGCTCTCAAAAACTGCGGTCAAGAAAAAGCAGGGCAGCAGCTTCCGTGGTTTTGAGTTAAGCGAGTTTGAATATGAAACCAGCAGCTTCGAATGCCAGGGCTGTCCCAATATTTGCGAAATTGTTAACATCTCCATGGAGGGGGAGCTGCTGGCCCGTTGGGGCAGTCGCTGCGGCAAGTGGGACAGCCTGGTGGAGACCGCCCTGTAGGGTTTGCGACCTTAAAACGGGAAATCCAGAGAAGAGGAAGATCATGATGAAAATTACTTATCCGCACATGGGGACGTTGGCCATGGTAGCCGAGCAGCTGATCGAAGAGATGGGGCAGGAATCTGTGACTCCCCACCGTCCGACCCGCCAGACGTTGGCCCTGGGAGCAAGGTATTCTCCAGAGTTTGCCTGTATCCCCTTTAAAATATGCCTGGGTACCTACCTGGAGGGCCTGGACCGGGGTGCGGACACCATTGTCAGCGGGGGCGGCTACGGGCCCTGCCGGGCTGGTCTCTACGGTGAAATCCACCGCGGCATTTTAAATGATCTGGGATATGATCCCGAGATTATCTTTCTCTGGCCCCCGCTGAAGAAACCGGTGGACTTTATTAAAAAAGTAAACCTACTAAAAGGGCCCAGCTCCTGGTTTGACCTGGTTGGAATTATCAGAAGAGCCTGGGCTAAGCTTTCTGCGCTCGATGAACTGGAGTTGCTGGCCCAGGATATCCGTCCGCGGGAGCTGCGTAAAGGTGAAACCTCGCGGGCTTTTAACAGGGGGACAGCCTATCTAGACCGCGCCAGGGCCTTATCGGAAATTGCAGAGGCCCGCGAGGCGGCGCTGCAAGAGTTACGTAAAGTGGACCTGGATGAAGAGGCCGATCCCCTTAAGGTCGGGATTATCGGGGAGATCTATGTCCAGCTGGAGCCGTTCGCCAACATCTACGTGGAAGAAACCCTGGGAGAGATGGGGGTAAGGGTCCGGCGCAGTATCTACCTGACCAGCTATACGAAGCATGATGTCTTGTCGACGAAAGGCGACTTGCGCAGTAAGAAGCTGGCCCAGCCTTACCTGCCCCAGCTGATCGGGGGCCATGGGCAAAATAGTGTCGGAGACGTGATCCGCTATGCCCGGATGGGATATGACGGGGTGGTCCAGCTGGCCCCTTTTACCTGCATTCCGGAGATCGTGGCCAAAAGCTTAATGCCCCATTTAAGTAGAGAGTACAACATTCCGGTTCTTACGCTTTTCATTGACGAGCAGACCGGCCGCACCGGCGCCGAAACCAGGCTAGAAGCATTTGTCGACCTGATGGAGCAGCGCCGCGAGAAGATGAGCTCTGTAGAAAAACTGCCTGCAGAATCACGCCTTTCCTATTCCAGCGCCTTATAACGTGTTTAACTCTTGCAAAAAGGGGACTCCTTTGTAGAGAGCATTATTTGAACCAATCCGTACTGGCTTTATCCGCAGTGTCGCTTTTTTTATTTAATTCTCCTAATGGAGGGGTAGGCAATGAAAATTTACCGCGTCGATGAAGAAGATAATCTTGTTCAATATTCAGAGCAAGATTTTAAGCTTGACAATTTGGAGGAAAGGTTAGAACTTTGGCTTGAAAATAATCCTCATTGCATTTTAGAAAATGAAAAGGTTCTTATTATTGGCCGACAAGTGGTTACCAATCTTGGCTCTGTTATTGACTTATTGGCAGTTGATAAAAGTGGTGATTTGCTCGTAATAGAGTTAAAGCGGGACCGTACACCCAGAGAAACTGTAGCGCAAATATTAGAATACGCTTCTTTTGTTGAAGAGTTATCTTACCAACAGCTTGAAGAAATATTAATGTCATACATTAGCGAGGAAAATTTAAACCTTGCTGATTACCATAGGAATTATTTTCAACTAAAAGAAGATGAAGCAGTAGCTTTTAATAAAAAACAAAAATTGCTCATAATTGCCCAAACTATTACAAAAGAAGTTAAACAAATATCTACGTATCTACGAAAAAAGGGGTTCGATTTTTACTGCCTTGAATTTAAATACTTTACAAATGAAAGTGGTAATAAAATTATTTCAACCGATTTTGTTGTCGGCTCGGATACAGATTCAATAAAGAAAATCAGTTCCGGAACCCTCCCCAAGGTTGATAAGGACTCTTTTATAGCTACATTAGACCAAAATGGAAGGAAATTTTTTAAAGCAGTTCTCGATTTTGCCGAAAAATATCAACTACCCATCCATTGGGGGTCAAAAGGTTTTTCTCTCAATGTTGATTTAAATGGTAACCATGTTAATATTCTATATGGATATCCTCCTCATTCGGTTTTTAAACAAAGCATTTATACCGCTTGTGCGGAAATCATACGGAAGGCTCAAGATGGAGATTCAATTTCTAACCATTACCATGAGAGGCTACTAAATGACTTTGGAGGAATTGAAAAAGCTGGGTCAGAATTGAAGTTTATGATTAGTGACCAAGTAGAAGATGAGAAAAGAGAGTTATTGCTCAATATTTTATCGGAAGTAATTACCATGATTAGGGAGAAGGGATTAAAAGAATAAGAGGTAACTAATATTTCCTCTCCAATTACACCAAGTATGAGAGTGTCCACTAAACCGGGTCAGGCCCATACTTTTCACGGCCTGCGGCATACCTTCGCCACTTTAGCACTGGAGCAAGGCGTTGACGTTAAAACTATTCAAGAAACCTTAGGCCATCACTCGGCAGCCTTTACGATGGACGTTTGCAGCAGCGTTACAGCGAAGATGAAAAAGGAAGCAGCAGACCGCGTTGACAATCTGCTGCTTCCCTGGTAGTACGCTACGGCCTGGGAGAGTAGGCAACTTTCCCGGGCCTTTTTTCTGCCCTGTAGTGTGTCAATAGTGTGTCAAAAGCTGTTTATAAGGATTTTTTGCTTCGGCAGAAATAGCGAAACTAATTGTGTATCAATGGTCGGAGCGGCGAGATTTGAACTCGCGACCTCTTGGTCCCGAACCAAGCGCGCTACCAAACTGCGCTACGCCCCGCTACTTGCAGATTGATTATAGCACAGCAACCCTGAAATAACAATATGCCCGTGTATCCCAAGGCAAGGCTCACATTTGAGAGTTACTTTAGTTTACAGAAGAGTAAATCAAACGAGTTAGACTTGCCTACCATTATGTATTCGTAGGTTATGTCTGCTCTTGGTATCAAACAACAGCTGCTGCTGTATACTAAAGTCTGATCAAGACTAAGGGGTTTTAAGTTGAAGGGAAAGATTATCCCGCTGAAACCGCAGGCCGATGGTAAGAAGCAGGGTGGCGGGTCAGGGAGCAAAGCAAGGGGGCTGCTAGCTGCCCAGATGCATGAGGTGGAGCGGTTGTTATGGCGGGCCTCGGCCCGGGCGCCGGGGGTATTGCGCGAGCGGCTTATCGCTATAACCGAGAAGGGTGAGCGGCTTTGCCCGGCCCTTTTTCTGATCATTGCTTCAGCGCATCAATCCGAGTCCCGGCAGAGATATCACCTGGCAGCCTCCCTGGAAGCTCTCCATCTGGCGCTGCGAACACATCGGGGCATGGCTACAACAGACGAGCTTTCACCGAAAGAGGCCATTCTCTGCGGCGATTTCTACTTCGGGTTGGCCCTGACTCTGGCGGGCAACCAGCCTCTGTTTATCCAGGGGATGTCCGAGATAATTACCCGTTTTGTCGCCTCCACGATCGAGATCCCTGGCCAGGCAGCGGCTTCAGAGGATCTTTGTAAGGATTATCTGCAGAAGATTTGTGACGGCATGGCCTCTATTTATGCCCTATCCTGTACTCTCGGAGCCTGGCTAGCCGGGCTTAAACCCTGGCAAAACGAAGCCCTCTCTTATTACGGCCTCTACCTGGGGATCGGTTTACAGGTAAAGCAGGAGAGAGAAAGTTTTACTTCTTTACTCCGGGAAAAAGAGCTGCTTTTTAAAGCCAGTTTGCCCATTCTCTATACCCTTGGCGAAAGTCCTCTAAGGCCTAAACTGGCTTCCTTGTTAAATAAGCGTTTGTCTGAAAAAGAACGAGATCTCTTTTTGCGGGAGGTAGAGCGGATTAACCCCTGCCCTTACCTGGAACGGATTATCAACAACTGCTTCTTTAAGGCCGGTCAATTCATTGAGCTGCTGTGGGAAAGCGTTGATCCGGAAACGCTGCAGTCTTTAAAAAACCTTCTTTCGTAGCCTGTTTTCACGAAAGCATTCAAAGCCACCCCATAATTTGTTGGTAAAACATTTTCACTTCCCTCAGGGTCTTCCTTGTTGTATGATTAAATTGGCTTCATAGTATATAAATTGGAGTGATCAAGGGTGACTCCGGAAAAAATTCTTAGCGAATTGATTAAAATCAATACGGCCAATCCGCCGGGAAATGAAACGACAGCAGCCCGGTATCTGGCCGGTTTACTGCAGCAGGCCAGTATTGATTGTGAAATTATCGAACCGGCTGCGGGCCGGGGCAGCTTGCTTGCCCGCCTCGGTTCCGGCTCTAAAAAGTTGCTCTACATGTCCCACCTGGATGTAGTTCCGGCGGGCGATGGTTGGGATTTCGAGCCTTTCTCTGGAGAGATTAAGGATGGAATGGTTTATGGTCGTGGTGCCATCGACTGCAAGGACCTGGCCGCAGCCGGGGTCTGTGCCGCGCTGCAGCTGGCCAAAGAAGGGATCCCTTTAAATGGCGAGTTGATTATCGCGGCCACTGCCGATGAAGAGCAGGGCGGTGAACTGGGGGCGGGCTATCTCACGGCGAACTGCCCAGAGAAGATTCAGGCGGACTTTGCCATTAACGAGGGCGCCCCGCATCCTCTCTCTTTCAATGGGAAGGTAATCTACTTTATTCAGGTAGGCGAAAAGGGAACGGCTTGGACCAATATCAAAGCCCGGGGAGTCTCCTGCCACGGTTCGACGCCTGCTCTTGGCGATAATGCAGTGGTTAAGATGAGCCGGGCGGTGACTGCGCTGGCTGACTATCAGCCGGAAATAGTCCTTGTTCCCGAACTGTTCTCTCTATTAAAAGAGCTGGCCCGGGTTCGCGGTTTGGATATAGAACCGACTCCGTATAATACAGATGAGCTTCTGGAGAAACTTAATCTGGACCACGCCTTTACCGAAATGCTGCGTGCCATGACCAGGATAACCATATCTCCGAATATCATCCGCGGCGGAATTAAAACAAACATAGTCCCTGATTCTTGCGAGGGCGAACTTGATATCCGCATTCTTCCTGGGCAGAATGCCGATTATGTCCTTCAAGAGCTGTTTCAACTGCTTGGTGCGGGGGTTGAAACTGCCCTAACTGAATACCAGGAACCAACCTTCACCTCTTCGCAGACGGAGCCATACTGGTTAATAGCCGAGCTGACCGAAGAGCTGGCTGCTCCGAATGCGGTCTGTCTACCGATTATTTCTACCGGTTCTACCGATTCAAAGTATTTGCGCAATATCGGTATCCCGGCATACGGGATCGGCCATATGGATGCCGGTTATGATCCTGATATTTCAACAACCATGCACGGTTGCAATGAACGGACCGATATAAAAAGTCTTTATCTGAAAACAAGGTTCCTGGTGGAGCTGGCCCGTCGTTATCTTAGTTGACCTTACGCAAATCGTGAGGCTGGTTTCGCGCGTGGCAAATTGCCGGGAGACGTGATTGGATAATGACTGTCGGGTAAATAATAAGGAGAGGGCTATTTTTATCTGCCATCAAGAGAAGGCCGCCATCTGCCATAATTTGCAGGATAAGAGTATTTTTTGTCGAACCTAGTTTCAGAAGGAGGCGGTCTTCATGCCGGTTAAACTTGGACAAAGGATCAGAGCCTTGCGGCGCCTCAAGCGGGTGACTCAACAAGAATTGGCGACAAGACTCGATCTTTCTGTAACCATGCTTAGCAATATTGAAAGAGGACTTAAAGAGCCCTCTCCGCAGCTACTCGAGAGAATTGCCCGAGAACTGGATGTGCCCAGAGAAGAGCTCTTTATTATTAAGGAGAGTGCTGATGTTCCCTATATCACTGAATTACCCGGCCGGGCCACCGGTTATTAAAATAGGCCGGGTTACGGTTGTTCCTGCTGTAGCCCTGGCCCCGATGGCCGGATTTACCGGGCATCCTTTCAGAACTTTGGCTAAAGAATACGGGTGTGGTTTGGTTTTTTCCGAGATGATTCATGCCCGTGCGCTGTTGCAAGGAGGCAAGTATAGTTTTTTTTAACTTATTTCAGCGAGGCAGAGCGCCCGGTAGGGCTGCAGCTGTTCGGTTCCGAACCGGCGCTGCTTGCTAAAGCAGCTGCGAAAGCAGAGAAACTAGGCGCAGACCTGGTTGATCTTAACCTCGGCTGCCCCACCCCGCGAATTGTGCACAACGGCGAGGGGGGGGCGCTGCTCAGGCAGCCGCAGCGTTGCAGTGAAATCTTTCAGGCGGTCACCCGGGCGGTAACCTGCCCGGTGACGGCAAAACTGCGCAAAGGCTGGGACGATCACCAGGTTAACGCTGTCGAGATGGCCAAAAGGGCTGAAGAGGCCGGGGTCAAGGCGGTAACTGTCCACGGTCGCACCGTGTTGCAGGGTTTTAGCGGCCAAGCCGATTGGAAGATTATTAGGGCGGTCAAGCAAGCCGTAAGCATACCTGTTTTTGGCAATGGCGATATCACCTCCGCAGAAGATGCCTTAGCAATGCTCGATTACAGCGGTTGCGACGGCGTGATGATCGGACGGGCGGCCTTGGGTAATCCCTGGATATTTGAACAGGTTAAGGCTGGGCTGGAAAGAAGGGCGGTGCCGCCAGCGCCGGCGCCGCAAGAGCGGGCTGCTATGGCCCTACGTCACCTTGAGATGCTCTGCCGGTTCAAAGGTGAACAGGCAGCACTGCGTGAGATGCGCCGCCAGGCCGGGTGGTATCTGCGGGGGTTCCCCAAAGCGGCCCAAGCGCGGCGCAGTATCGCTGAAGCGGCTACGGTAGCCCAGTTGCGAACAATCATCCTAGGGTATTTCAATGCGGAAGAATATAAATTAAATCAGGAGGTGGATTAAGGTGTGCCAATCAAGTGTCTACCTGGTCAAAGACGGGCGAGAAGAGCTGGTGATGGAGGATGTGAGCGTGATCAAGCCGCAGGGCGATGATCTTCTTCTGGTGGGGATGCTGGGCGAAAAAAAGCAGGTTAAAGCGAAAATTAAAGAGCTTCAATTAATGGACCATCGCATCTTGCTTGAAGAATAGAGAGCTGACATTGTTTTAAGCATGACCGGGTCTGGTGAGCTGCTCCAGGGAGCGGCTCTTTCTTATTTAAATAATCTTGTTGCGGCTGGATTCCAGCAATCTCTGGAAGAAGAGCGGGTTATGCTTGCTTTTTGACAGGGGGAGTGGTAGAATGCTTTTGCATACAAATATGTGCACAAGGATGGCTGAACGTGCAGTTTGAAAAAATCGTGCGGATTGGTGACAAACTGGTCAGTGTAGATCGAGCCAAGCGTTTACTGGAACGGGTTTTAGAGCAGAGGGCAGAGGGGTTATCCCAGCAAGAGGTTGCCCGGCGGCTCTCACTCGATCGCACCTTTATTTCCCGTCTCGAAGCGATCGGTGAGATTCGTAAAGGGAAGAGAGTGGCGGTAATCGGTTTTCCGGTTAAAAACAAAGATGAATTGGTAAAAATATGCCAGGATTTAGGGCTGGAGTTTTTCTGGCTGATGACCAACCAGGAACGCTGGAAGCTGGTCGACGAGAGGCAAGCACTTGACTTTTTTAATCAGGTTCTTGAACTAATTGCCCAATTAAGAGATTATGAGGTTCTGGTAATGGCTACCTCTGAAAAATGGTACCGCTTTGCCGAAGCGCTGCTCGATTGCCAGATTCTCTATCTAAGTCTAGGGCCGACCCCCATTGGCGAAGACCAGCTGGTTGATCCGGACCGGTTTCGCTCTTTAATTGAGCAGGTTTTAAACAATCGCGGAAAAAGGGAGCAGGATTAACTTGAAACATGTACTGGGAATCAGCCTGGGCTCCTCTCAAAGGGACCATGCGGTTACTGTAAACCTGATGGGAGAAGAATGCAAGATCGAGCGTTTCGGGACCGATGGGGATATGAAAAGAATGATCGCCTTAATTCAAGAATATGATGGTAAAGTAGATGCTTTTGGCTTGGGAGGGATCGATCTTTACGTTTTTGCTGAAGATAAACGCTATGTGATCCGTGATGCCCGTAAAATTACCCAAGCGGCGAAGCTGACTCCAATCGTCGATGGTTCCGGGTTAAAGCATATCCTCGATCGGCGGGCAATCGAGTATCTTGCAGCTAATACTGAAATTTTTAAAGATCAGCCCAAGGTGCTGCTGACCTGTGCCATGGACCGGCTCGGGATGGCCCAGGCCCTGTTCGAGACCGGTTCTGATGTCACCCTGGGAGATTTTCTTTATATCCTCAATCTACCGCTGCCGTTGAAGTCTTTAAAAAGCCTGTCCCGACTTGCCCGGCTGATCGCGCCAATTGTCGTTCAGCTGCCATTTTCAATGCTTTACCCCACCGGGGAGAAGCAGGAGGATCGCAAACCGCGGCAGGCCAAGTATTTTTTGGAGAATGATATAATCGCCGGGGACTTTCATTTTCTTAAGCGTTATATGCCACCGGAGCTACCCGGCAAAATTGTCATTACCAACACCGTGACCCGGGATGATATCCGTTGCCTGAAAGAGTGCGGTGTAAAGACCTTAATCACGACTACTCCGGAGATGGATGGCCGCTCTTTTGGGACCAATATCTTAGAGGCACTTCTGATCTCTTTGGCAGGCAGCACCAGGGAGCTTTCAAGAGAGCAATACGATCAGATGCTTGAAGATTTAAAGATCACGCCCCGTATTGAAGAGCTGCAATAATTTGTTAGCAGGAGCGGGTGGCACAGCCGATGGTTGGTCAGTTTGCCCTCATCGTCAATTCTCTACGGCCGGGCCTTTCGGCCCGGCCGCCTGCTTTTATAGCCAGCTACTGGAACCACTTTGCACCGTTCAAGATGGCCGCCCTGACCGGGATCGATTCTCCTTTCGGGCAGGCAGAAGGACATCTTCTTTTTTTTAATCACGTTTCCAATCAATCGAAGCGTACCGAAAGCCAGTTAATTAAGAAAACCTTTCGTGCAGGTAAGAAGGCTTCCCGGCTGGGCGCGCGCATCATCGGTTTCGATCCGTCCATCTTGGCGCTGTTAGGTGATTCTGCCGTGGCGATTGTGCGAGAGCTTGGCCCGGCTGTAACCAGCGGCTCCGGCTACGCCGCCTTTGCGGCGATGGAAGCGCTACAGAAGGCAGCCACCCAAATGGGAATTATTTTCGAGGAGGCCGCAGTGCTCATTTTAGGGGCGGCCGAACCTCTTGGCAGCGTCTGTACGCAGATACTGGCCCGCGACGGGGCCAACCATTTGACCCTGGTAGACAGCGATAATGCCCGCCTAGATCTTTTATCGCGCCGGGTGCTCTATAACTGTGGCGTGGCCTGCAAGGTCAGCGTGCAGGTAAGCAAGGCGGTGGCGCGGGCAGACCTGGTTGTTGTTGCCAGCAGGGCTGCCGGCATGGCGCTCCGTTCGTCCGATCTGAAGCCGGGGGCAATTGTTTGCAACCTGGCTGCTGCGGATGAGTTCTCCTTAAATCTTATCAACCGGCGTTCCGATGTGGTGACCTTCGATGAGGCTGTAGTCCGGCTGCCGGGCGAGGCGGTACTGGGCTGTGCCCCGGGCCTTCCTGCAGCGTGCATTTGCTCCTGGATGGCCGAAGCGATTTTGCTGGCCCTGGAAGGGAGATACGATCGTTATTTTCTCGGGCGGGAGCTGCATGCTGAGAAGGTTGCCGGGATAGGCCGTCTCGCCGGGAGACACGGTTTTGCCCTGTCCGGGTTCACGGCCGCCGGCCACTATTTTGATTTTGCCGATCTGGAAAATATTAGAGCAAACCCTCCTGTTATTTCTTAATTAATAGAATGCGTTATCTTTAAGCATTCGAATCCCGCACCGCTTGCCGAAGACAATATCACAGGCCGATCACAATTTGCTTGTTTAGCCTTGACAATTACAGTAGGTGCATTTATAATACTTTTTACAATTTATGATTACGTCATGCGGAACAATTTAGGGCTCTTTGGGTAGTGTCAAGGAGAACTTGGCACTTTATTTATAAGTTCTCAGGGGTTCCGTTTTTTATTTTACCGTCAAACGCATATGTCCTCAAAAAAGCTCATAGTACTGTAATGTTCTTTCAGATTAAATTATCTCGAGGGGGAGAATCATTACATGACCAATGAAGAAATCCTTTTAACCAGGGGCGGTTTGGAGAAGCTGGAAAAGGAGCTTTTTTTTCTTAAATCGGTCAAGCGTAAAGAAGTTGCCGCCCGAATTAAAGAAGCAATTACCTATGGTGATATTACTGACAACTCGGAGTACGAAGATGCTAAAAACGAGCAAGCTTTCGTTGAAGGCAGAATTATTACCCTGGAGAAAATTTTACGCCGGGCCCGGATTCTGGAAAAAGGAGAGAGCGGCAACAACTATGTGACAGTCGGCTCAACGGTTAGGCTTAAAGACATTGAAATGAACCGTGAATTTACCTATACTATTGTCGGTACCGCTGAAGCCGATCCCGGGGACAACAAAATATCTAATGAGTCTCCGGTTGGTAAAGCCATCTTGGGATTATCGATCGGCGACGAAGTCGAGGTGAAAGTACCTGCAGGATCACTTAAATATAAGATCCTCGAAATAAGTTAAATTTTTGGAGGAATTTAAATGGAGCAAGATCAGCTTAACGAAATGGAGCAAGATCGGCTTAACGAACTAATGAAGGCCCGGCGCCAGAAGATGGTTCAGCTGAAAGAGAAGGGTGTTGAACCGTTTGGCAGCAAGTATGTTTGCAGTCACTACTCGGCAGAAGTAATCGGGCAATTTGATGCCCTGGAAAACAAAGAGGTTTCTCTCGCCGGTAGGTTAACCGGTATTCGCACGCACGGCAAGGCTACTTTTGCCGACCTGCAGGATTATAAAGGAAAAATTCAGATTTACTTTCGCCTGGACCAGCTTGGCGAAGAGAAATATAACCTGATCGATCTTTTTGATATCGGTGATTTTATTGCCGTGAAGGGGCCGGTTTTCAAGACCAGGAAAGGCGAGATTACGGTGGCGGTGCATGATTACCGTTTTCTAACGAAAGCGTTGCGCCCTCTTCCTGAAAAATGGCACGGTTTAAAAGATGTAGAGCTGCGCTACCGCCAGCGCTATCTTGACCTGATCGTCAATGAAGAGGTCAGGCAAACTTTTATCAACCGTAGTAAAATCATCCAAACAATGCGTGATGTGTTAAACGAATGGGGCTTTCTGGAGATGGAGACGCCGATTATGCAAACGATCGCCGGCGGGGCCCTGGCCCGCCCTTTTATTACCTATCACAACGCTCTTGATATGAAACTTTACTTGCGTATTGCTACTGAGCTTCATTTAAAACGCTTGCTTGTCGGCGGGTTGGACAAGGTCTATGAGATTGGGCGGATCTTTCGTAACGAGGGGATCTCTCCGTTTCATAATCCCGAATTCACCTCGGTTGAGATTTACCAGAGCTATGCTGATTATGAAGATATGATGTCGATCACTGAGAACCTGATCTACGAGTGTGCCAGGCGGGTGTTGGGGAAGAGCGAGATCTCCTACCAGGGAGAAACCTTTGATCTGACTCCTCCCTGGCCCCGGGAAACGATGATCAACGTAGTTCACAAGTATTGTGGCGTAGACTTTGCAAAGATCAGCGATGATGCCGGTGCCCGGGAGGCGGCCCGTGAGGCCGGGTTGGAGCTGGAAGGTGAAAGTACCTGGGGTGAAATCTTGAATCTTTTCTTTGAGACCTACTGCGAAGAACAGCTGTGCCAGCCGGTATTTATCCTGGGGTATCCGATTGATGTTTCGCCGTTATCAAAAAGGATGGATTCAGATCCGCGTTTAACCTACCGCTTTGAAGGATTTATCGCTGGTAAAGAGGTGGCCAATGCTTTTACGGAGTTAAATGATCCTATTGATCAACGGGAGAGGTTTGAGCGGCAGCTGGCCCGTCGTCAAGCAGGTGACGAAGAGGCGCACATGATGGACGAAGATTTTCTGACTGCTCTTGAATACGGGATGCCTCCGGCGGGAGGCTTGGGCATCGGGATTGACCGCGTGGTGATGATCTTAACCGACAGCCCCTCTATCCGCGATGTTATCCTATTTCCTACCTTGAAGCCGCGTTGAGATTTGGATTGTTAAAGAGATGTTTAGCTATGCCGACGGATGTACGATGAGCGGCAAGAAAGACGGCATTGTCAACATGGGTGGTTTTTTGGCCGTTAATGATGAAGAGATCTGCCGCCAGGCCACCTCCAAGGTGGTTCTTTTTGAAGGGATGCCCAGCTACGGCGGGATGACGGGGCGGGATATGGAGGCTTTTGCCCGGGGGCTGCGCGAATCCATGAATTATGCCTATATTCGTCACCGGGTGGAGCAGGTCGTCAAGCAGAAAAAGATCTGTTTTTATATCGAAAACGGAAAGAATATATTTGACAAAGTGTTTACTCCATGGTATTATAAACTCTGCGCCCGGTTGACGGGTGCAGCCATTGAGCTGTTCTTTGAAAGTTGAATAGGGTAAGGTAGTCCGGCGGGTTCTTTACCTTTTTTAAGGTAGGACCTTGTGAGAGCGAGGATTAAAAGGTGTAAACTGGAGAGTTTGATCCTGGCTCAGGACGAAC
>FZPS01000184.1_pt43 | contig 18645 bp, 14 predicted proteins | sample 1817821 | NCBI WGS metagenome assembly FZPS01 (sample SAMEA104158645, study PRJEB21678) | metagenome | place: Germany | collected 2015-04-21
GTCAATAGCTATGTAAACATTTATATTTATTCCCAAATTATGCATATTAATTCCCATTGAAATTCTGCCGCATTATATATTATTTTAGATACAGTTCAATGAAAAGAGTGATTCCCTTGAAGATAAAAGGCAAGAAAAAAACTATATCGATTGTAATTCTTTTGCTGATTCTGATATGGCTGAATAATACCAGCATTTTCTATTCCACAAAGTCGGACTATAAGTTTCTGGCCCACAGGGGACTGGCTCAAACCTTTGATGTTTCACAGGTCGAATGGGATACAAACACGGCTGCCATAATACACGAGCCCGAACATCCATATCTGGAAAACACCATTCCTTCAATGCAGGCTGCTTTTGACCTGGGTGCAGATGTGGTGGAATTGGATGTTCAGCTGACTAAGGATAATAAGCTGGCCGTATTCCATGACTTTACCCTGGAATATCGGACTGAAGGCACAGGCAATGTCAGCGATTATACCATGGCTGAGTTGAAGAAGCTGGATGTAGGATACGGATATACGGCGGATGAAGGCAAGACCTATCCTTTCAGGGGTAAGGGAGTCGGCATGATGCCGGAACTGAGTGAAGTTTTTTCAGCTTTCCCGGATAAGGAATTATTGATTCATATTAAAGACGGCAATATAAAAACCTATGAAGTTTTGTGGAATGATTATTTAAACACCATGACAGAAGACCGGCTGGCACAAATAACCGTGTACGGAGATAATGAAGGCATCCGGTATTTAAGAGAACAAAGTCCTTCCCTGCGCCTATTGTCAAAGGACATGATGAAGTCGGCTTTGCTTAAGTATGTCTTGATCGGCTTTACAGGTTACATTCCAAAAGAGCTTCATAACATGGAGCTGCATCTTCCGCTCAAATATGCCCGGTTCCTTTGGGGCTGGCCAGTTAAATTCGTTAGAAGAATGGAGTCTGTCAATACCCGGGTGGTTATCGTGGCAGGAGACGGAAAATGGTCGGAAGGCTTTGATACATTAGAAAGCCTGGAAGATATACCAAAGGGTTACAGCGGTTATGTATGGACAAACAGGATAGACAGGGTGGGCAGGAAATAGAGCTGTTTACTTCTCCTGTTTTTCTTTCTTCTGATACTTTGTTCTTTTTTCCTTGTATAGATCCCTGTCCGCCATCTTGATTATGTCTGCCATGTTTCTTAAGGAATTATAGTAGGCAATTCCTGCACTTATTTGAATATCTATCTCCAGGCCTTGTGACAGCCTGTTAATCTCTCTTCTTATTCTGTCAACTACTTTTAAGGCTACTTCTTTATCCTGGTTAAAGAGCAGTATGATAAATTCATCACCGCCGTACCTTAAGCCTGCATCCTCTTTTCTTATGCTGTTCCTTATGGCCCGGCCTACTGTTTTAATTACCATATCGCCTGTTTGATGACCGTATGTATCATTTATTTCTTTAAGATTGTCCACATCGATGAATATTAAGGAAAAGTCTTGGATTCTGCGACTTAAGTCTACATCCTTAACTATCTTCTCCCAATAATTGCGGTTATAGAGGCCGGTAACAGAATCCGTCAACGGTCTTTTACAGTTTAAACATTTAGGATGCCTTATAGCAGCGGTAACTATATAATACTGGCTGCCAGAAAATTTAACTTTGTCTATGGATACGCTATAATCTCCCATATCATATTCTACGGGCAAAGCATCGGATAATCTGCTGAGAACATCCTTCCTTTCAATAAAATCAATTGCTTTTTCCCTGCCTATGCTGGCATATTGAATTTCCTGGTTCTTGTTTAATATAATGCGAATATGTTCATTGTTTTCTTCTGTGTACAAACTTATATCCTCCAAATTATATCAATTTTCAAAAACCAAACTATTATAACATATAACACAGATCAAATATATTGACACATCAAATAATCCAGATACTAAAACATATTATTCATCATAGAAATATGTGCCGCTGTATCAGATGGATTAACGCCTGGACCCATCAAGTAACCGCCTGAATCAAAGGGGGTGGATGCTTTAATACTTTCATTCATGGCATGCTGTATATGCTGATCTATTATTTGCTGATTCATTAACTGTTGATTCATTAACTGCTGATCTATTAGCTGCTGATCTATCATTTGCTGCATTTGCTGTTCCCATATCTGTTGATTAAGCATCTGCCGTCTCATAAACCGCTGATCAGACAATCCCAGGTGCACCATATCCTGTTTTCGGTCTTGATTACCCCTGTTATATGAATCATTTTTCTTTAAAGCTTTTTCGATTGCTCTCACTACGGATTTGACTTCATCCTCATCCAAAGAGTTGTTTTCATAATTGAGAATATAATTATATAATTCCTTTCCTCCGCCTTCACTTTGTGAGAAAACAGGTATCCTATCAGATTCAAGGCATACATCAGATTCAGGATTGGTAAAGTATACAATTCCCTGAACCCAGGTGTTTATCCCCATTTCCTTTAAATAACCTGAAACTCTGTAAACATGAGTTGCTACCTGTTTAGCCGGGTTATAGATCCTGGCAGTATATTGACCGCCTTTACACCCTGTTTTATAAACAGTTATGTCTTTGTCACTATCGCTGCCTACAATACAGCCCTTTACGTTTTTTGATTCAATTACAAAAACACCTGTGGGTCCTACAACCAAATGATCAATTTGGCTTTTTTTACCTTGATACTCAATGTCTATTGACGGAAATACATAATAGCTGTCCGGCAGGCCAGACAATACACCCTCGGATCTTGCTTCTCCTTCCAAACCTGATTCATATACCCTTGCTTTATTGTAATTTATTACTCCGAACATCATGCAGACTATACCAAAAAGAAATATGGGCATGGTAATAAGATTTGACAAACCAAAGGTTAGAATAAATAAAGGCATAGACAGAAACTGAATTCCCATGCATATTCCACCTAGAATAAAACGCCGCACAGCTTTTTTCCTATACTTTTCATACAGCTTAGATAAATGGTTTTCCCTTTGAACAACTTGTGCCATTTAATAACCCCTCCCATAAAATTGTGCCGCTTCCTGCTTCTTTCTGTTAAATAGATACATGAAATTACGTTCAGGTTTTAAAATTTATAGATTTTTTCTGTGTGTTTTTTATCTCGGCATAATTTGCAAAACAATACACATTCAGCTAATATATATAAAAATGATTCATGAGGTGTACATGCTATGTCTTCAAGCCTAAAAAAACCTGCAGCAAGGGTGCAGGCCGTACTTGATGAATTTGGATATGAACTTAATGTAACAGAGTTTCCGGAATCCACCCGTACAGCCCAGGAAGCGGCAGATGCCATAGGCTGCACAGTGGGCCAGATAGCAAAATCCTTAATATTTAAAGGCAAAACTTCACAAAAACCCATATTGATTATCACCAGCGGCGCCAACCGGGTTAATGAGAAAAAAGTTAAAGAATACATAGGAGAAAAGCTGGGAAAAGCCGATGCAGACTTTGTACGTGAGCACACCGGCTTTGCAATAGGCGGGGTTCCTCCTGTCGGCCACATAAAACCGATAACTACATATATAGACGAAGATTTGATGCAGTATGATGAAATATGGGCAGCCGCGGGAACCCCAAACTCGGTTTTTAAACTGACTCCAAGTATCCTGGCAGATATGACAAAAGGAAGAATTATTAAAGTTAAATAACAGTTTTGAAGGTGTATTCTCCGCTCTTCACCTGATGTTTCTCGCCGTTAGGCAATTCTATCAATGCGCTGGTTCCAAAGGGCACTTTAACCTTCAGAATGAACATGCCGTCTTCTATCTGCCAATGACTGACAATCTCACCAAAAGGACAGCGATGGGTTGCTTCAGCCCAGCTTAGGCCGCCGCCGGGTTTCGGGGCAACCCTGAAGGTCTTATAACCGCCGCTGGTTGGTTCAATTCCGGCAATTCTTCGGTACAGCCAGTCACCCACCGCTCCGCCGGCATAATGATTAAAGCTGACCATGCCTCCTCCAGATTCGTCTTCAGGGTTTTTTAAGTCCCCAGTGTTAATCGTTCCATCCGGTCTCAGGGCATCCCATCTCTCCCATATGGTAGTAGCACCGGCTTTAACCTGATACAACCAGGAGGGACAGGTTTCCTGCAGGAGAAGCTCATATGCCGCATCCAAATAACCATTATCCGACAAGGCAAACAACAGGTATGGAGTGCCCGGAAAACCGGTTGTCAAATGATTATCCGCTTCCCGTATCAATCTCACCAGATTTTTTGCCATATTTCCTGCTTCATCGCCTTCAGCCATTTTAAAATGCAGCGGCAGGACGTATGCAGTCTGAAACTCGTTTTTCAGCTTGCCTGACCCGTCTGTAAACACCTTTCTGTAAGCTTTGATAATTTTTTCCCGCAGGCTGCTATAGTATTCAGCATCCTGATCAAAGCCCAAAATCCTGGCTATTTTTGCTGCAATCCCGCATGAATTTGCAAAATAAGCCGTGCCTATCCACTTGCCCTTTGCAATCCAGTCCTTTGCCGTGCCTTCCGGCGAACACCAGTCTCCGAAGTGGAAGGGCCAACGCCAGATATAACGCCGGCTGGGAGTAAAAGATAGAAATTTGGACCACCATTCAGCTGCCTTTAAGAATTTCTTTATAGTCGGATATTGTTTTCTTAGAAGCTCCATATTGCCCCGGGCCAGATATTCTGCCCACGGAACCAGCACACAGGAATCACCCCAGCATGACGTTGCCATGACGGGCCAGTTATCTCCTGCCCGGGGGATAACCATTGGTATGCCGCCTCCCCGCCCCTGTTCGGCCCGCATGTCCTTAAGCCATTTATTGAAAAATCTGCTCATATCAAAATTGAAACAGGCAGTGCCGGCAAAAACCGCAATATCGCCTGTCCATCCCTGGCGTTCATCCCTTTGCGGGCAATCAGTGGGAATATCCACAAAGTTGGACTTGCCGCTCCAGCGGATATTTTGCTGAAGCCGGTTTATAAGTTCATTGGAACAGGCGAAGTAACCTGCCTCGTCAATTTCCGAATGCAATACCAAAGCTGAAAGCTCCAAATCCTCCGGTTGGATTCCGCTGACTCCCACGTAACGAAAACCCATGTAAGTCAGTCTGGGAGAATATGCTTGTTCACCATCCCGGCAAATATAAACAGCAGTTGCTTTGGCAGTGCGTAGAGGTTTAACAAATAGTTCGCCGTCAACGAGCACTTCAGCATGACGGAAAATAACCTTTTGGCCGTATTTGCCCCGGATTTTTGCGCAAATCACACCGGCAAAATTCTGTCCGAAATCATAGATCAGCTCTCCGCTCCCGGCTTTGTTAACTGAAACCGGATGCATCCTTCCCATGACCCGTACAGGGGGTCCGTATTGAGCCAAAATTTTTGGATTCTTGCGCGGGCGTGTGACATCGGCCTTTTTCCACTTGGATCTGCCAAGATCAACCGTAGCGTCATATATCTCCCCGTCATACCATTCGGCCATCCTGTAGTTACCGTCCAGTGTGACTTCCCAGCTCTCATCGGTCTTGATTATATCCAGGCTGCCGTCTTCATACTCAAGAAAAAGTTCACACAAAAATGCTTGCCTGTCCGCACTGATTTTGCTTTTCCGTTTGTAGGTAAAAGAGCCTGCCGCCCAGCCTCCGGCAACCACTGCCAGGATCTCATTTTCATTTTTGATCTGTTTTGTTACATCGTAGGTCTGGTACTGAATCTGATGATAATATGAAGTAAGGCCTGGCGCAAAATAGTCCTTTCCTGCTTTTTCGCCATTTAGATAAAGATCGTAAATACCTAAGGCGGTGGAATTGAAAAAGGCACGGCGCAGTTTCTTTTTTACAGTAAAACGCCTCCTGAATGTCATAGGCCTGGGAGAGGTATTTTTGGGAAAATCATAGCTCAAATCCGTAATCCATTGGGCTGACCATGGAGTATCAAGCCGGCCGGTTTGAAAGCTCGCGGATGCTGATGCCCTCTTTCCGCTCTTTGCGGCTGCTTCAACATGGACAGTATATTCTGTAAATGGCTTCAAGGGGCCGTCATATATGTTGTTAAGCTGGTCGGTGGTTTCCCTTCTCCAACTGCCGACAGTAATAACCGCACTTTCCAGCTCATCGCCCTGTGCATCGGATTCCAGGGAAAAGGTAATATTGGGCGCTGTATCGGTAATGAGGCCATGTTCCAGTCCGTCTATTTTTACAGAAGTTATTTTAAGCATGGATCATTCACCCTTAAGTAATTTTTTTAATCCGGTGAAAAACTTGCCGTTTGCCATTGCCAGCAACCCGTTGAGCAGACTTGGCTTTAGTCCTCCGGAAATCTGCATGCTGCGCAGCGGGCCGCCTGCGCTGGATTCCATCAGCATACGATATTCCGCTGTGCCGGGTTTTGCCCTTCCTGAAATGTGTCTTTTTATGCCCCAGTACATAATACGCATAACCAAGGAATGTTCCTTCATGTCCATCACCGTATCATCCATGGTAAAGCTGCCTTTTTGTGGAACATGAGGTTTATACTTTCTGCCAATCATCCTCTCCCATTCTTCCAGGGGAGGAGCACCGCCTGGTTTTTCATACCAGGAACCTGGCTGCCAGACAGGAATTGTAACCGGCTCACCGGTTTTTTCAATGGAACCTGCATTCATAAGTCTATCCGGATCTCCGCCAACGAAAATTCCATAACTGCCGGCAGGAACCTTCCAGCCTTTATCCCAGACTGCAAAACAGCGGTCGTCGAGAACAAACATTACTTCCCTGCTCTCCCCTGGCTGAAGATAAACCTTTGCAAACCGCTTCAATTCCCGGATTGGGCGGTATATCCCATCCTGCGGCGGTGCAACATAAAGCTGTACTACTTCAGCACCAGGAAGACTGCCTGTGTTGGTTACGGTAACCCTGACTGTTTCTCCATCCAATTGCAGGCCGGAATAGGCAAACTCGGTATAACTTAGTCCAAACCCAAACTTCCAGCGGACAGGAACCCCTGCTTTATCATAGTAGCGGTAACCCACATAGATTCCCTCACGGTATTGGGCGTCGCGCTGCGGATAGTAAGCTGCCAACGGGCAGTCTGTATATTTCACAGGCCAGGTTTCAGCCAGCCTGCCGGATGGATTGGCTTTGCCGTAAAGCAGATTTTTAACAGCCTCCCCCCCTGCCTGCCCTGGCAGGCCCATATACAGAATTGCTTTAACTTTGTCCGCCCAGGGCGTTTCTATCGGTGCACCGCAAAACAGCACTACAATGGTATTGGGATTTTTGGCTGCCGTCTCCTCTATGAGTTTCACCTGCTCCTCCGGCATGCTCATAGTATCACGATCAAAGCCTTCACTTTCATACTCAGGCGGCAAGCCTGTGAATATAATTACCGCATCCGCTTCTTCCACATCTGCACTGCTTTTCAGCACATCGGCGGGGTGAATAAGCCTGGTCGGATTAATGTGGCTTGATCCTGAACCCTGATAGCGCATATTCCCGGCCATATTGCCGGCTATTGCTATTTTCTGCCCTTCTTTCAGCGGCAGAATATTATCATCATTTTTTAGAAGTACCGCACTTTGCTCTGCGGCAATGCGTGCCAGCTCATGATGCGCATCATAGTCGCAGCCGTCATTGTTTTTTGTTGCCTGCTGAGCCTCCAGCACCATGTTTGCGATGCGCCGGGCACTTCTGTCGATATATGCTTCATCCAGTTCACCGTTCTTGACAGCGTCAAGAACTTCCTCATGCATATAATTGCTGCCTCCGGGCATATTTAAATCGCATCCTGCCCTGAAAGCCGCAATACGATCATGCATTGCGCCCCAGTCGGTTATAACCGCACCTTCAAAACCCCATTCATCTCTCAAAATGCGGGTAAGCAGTTCTTCATTATCACTGCAGTAAATTGCGTTTATTTTATTGTAGGCGCACATTACAGATTTGGGTTTTCCTTCACTGACTGCAATTTCAAAAGGCGTAAGGTAAATTTCCCTTAAGGTTCGTTCATCTATTATTGAATCTGAATTAAACCTCCTATATTCCTGATTATTGCAGGCAAAATGCTTAAGACAGGTTCCAATACCGGTTTTTTGAGCATTTTTGATAAAACTTGCAGCCATCTTGCCTGCCAGATAAGGATCTTCCGAATAATATTCAAAATTTCTCCCGCACAATGGATTGCGCTTGATATTGACCCCAGGACCCAGAAATATGCCGACCCCTTGATCTGCTGCTTCCTCGGCAATGGCCAGCCCTATTTTTCCGGCCAGATTCACATCCCAGCTGCAGGCTGTTGATACTGATGCAGGAAAACAGGTGGCCGGCCTTGATTTGTGAACGCCCAGGTGATCACTATGATGCTCCTGCTTGCGCAGGCCATGGGGGCCATCGCACATAAACATTGAAGGAATCCCATACTGAGGGTATTCCCTGGTCTCCCAGAAATTCTTGCCTTCACACAGAGCAATTTTTTCCCTAAGCGTCATTTTATCTGTCATTTTTATCACCCTGGTTCCTTTCTAACCTGGCCTTAATCTCTGCCTGCTCTTTTTCAATAACCTTTTCAACGGTAAGGAAAGATAAAAGGATGATTAATATAACAGATGTTATGACTTCCAGACCCAAAAAGCTGAAGATAATTGCATTCTGTACAGCGGGGCTCTGCACAGCCGCAATGGTTTTGCCGTCTATTAATTCAGGGGCTACATATCCTGCTTTCGCCAGCAATATGTTGAATAAGCCGCTGGAAAACCCGTAACATATGGTAATAATAATGGTATTTACAGATGCTGACAGGCCGTCCACTCTAAATCCGGCCTTCCATTCCATATGATCCAATACATCAGCAAAGAGCGCCAGGAATATATAGGCACTTGGCAGGCCGCCCATATTCTTGATAAACTGGCCTGTAAGAACTATTGTCATATTCCGGGGATTGATCAGGCATATAATTCCGCCTATTGCATATAAAACAAAACCTGCCATTGTTACATTTCGTTTTCCAAATCTTTTGGCCAGAGGCCATACAGCAAAAATGCCTATCCCCATGGGGATTCCGCCGATGACATTCAGCATAGTCTGAGTAATGCCGTCGTTATAAGTGCCAAGCACATAGTTGCTGTAGTATATAAGGGATATGTTTTTCAGGTTGACTCCGAATGTATAAATAAAATAGTACAGAATAATGACAACCCAAAATTTATCTGTAAGCACTGCCTTAAGCTGTTCTTTCACAGATGCGGCCTTTTTGTCTATATCTGCACTTTCCTCCGTTACCCGCTCCTTGGTAAAATAATATTCAATTACTGTGAGAGGAAACGCCAGAATTGAGATAACAGACATCACTTTAATCCACTTGCTCTGATCTACACCCAAAGCAGGCAAGACCAGCATAGGAAATATTAAAGCTACAATTATGCCGCTGACCATTATGGCAGCTATATTGTTGAATACAGATAATACTCCCCGCTGTGTGATATCCCTTGTAGACAGAGGTACCATCAATGTATGGCTCATATTATAGATGGTATAGGCAAAGGAATAAAACAGGTTATAACTCACCATTATCCAGATTACCTGTACTGTTTCACTGCTTTTTGGCACGGTGAACAGCAATATCCCGGTTACAGCCATTAACGGAGCGCTGATCAGCAGCCAAGGCCTGGCCTTGCCATGTTTTGAACGAGTCCGTTCAATTATCTGACCCATGATAACATTGGTAATGGCATCGACAATTTTGCTGATTACAGGAAAAACAGCCAGAAAAGCTCCGCCCCATACATGGGTTAACTTCAGCACATCCGTATAATATACATTCAGGTATGATGCCAGCACCGCATTGAGCAGAAGTGCACCCACCGGCCCTGCAAGATAACCCAGCCATTTTTCTTTTCTTTGCACGTTTTCACTGGTAATCCGGGAATTGAGATATGCTTTATCCATTATTTTAATTTGCATAAAACAGATCCTCCCACATGAATTTCATCAAATCAGTCGGGATTGAATACAGAATTGTATTACTATTTTAACAAATAAGCAGTTGTTTGTATTTCAATTTTGCAATGCAGTATTGCAGTTTTGCACAAGACCATATATGATGATAATAAACCTTTTAAAGGCGGTATGTTTAAATGAAACTGGATGATATTCTTTATGCCTGTAATTGCATAACCGGCATTTCTGCCATTCCTGCCCGCGTATACCTGGAGAAAGAATTGAAGCAATCCTATGGCCTCGAATATATGCCTGTTGATCCTATCCTGCCTTACGAAGAGTTTCTGCTTTCCAAAAAGGAACCTGTCAGCTATTATTGCACACCTTTCCACCAATTTTATGGAGCTATCCGGCATAATGAATTTACTCTTATCTTTGGCCCGGTAGGGCAGGCAGAGTATACGCGGCAGGAAAAAAGAGACTATGCATTTGCCCTGGGCATCACTCCAATAGAATTTGATCAGGTGCTTTCAGCCATGCGCCAGATTCCTGCCTTTACTTTAGAAAACTTTCTCCATTTTCTCTTGCTGCTTAATTTTTATTTTAATAACCAGCGAAAGAATATTTGTGAAATTGTAGCATGCCTGCATATTGATGATAACAATACCATTTATTCCAACCCAGTCAAAAACAATGTATTAAAACAGAAGAAAAAAGCCAGCGGGAATTCTTCATATTTTACACGTTCATTCGAAAAAGAAATGCTTAACTTTGTCCGGGAAGGGGATGTAGAAGGACTTAAAAATTTCTTTTCCGAAAAAATCCAAGGCAATGTAGGCATACTGTCCAATGAGCAGATCCGGCAGCAAAAGAATCTATTCATTGTTGCTGCAACGCTGATCTCCCGGGCAGCCATGGACGGCGGCTTGTATGAAGATCAGGCATATCAGCTGAGTGATATGTATATTCGCAAATGTGAAGAACTGTTTTCACCGGAAGCCATTATGAAATTAGCATATAAAATGGCTTTGGATTTTACAGAGCGGGTGTTTTCCATTGACAGCCAGACAGCATTGAGCCCCCTTGTTGCTTCGGTTATCACCTATATCCGCAAAAATATTTCTGCGGATTTATCTTGCAAGGCATTGGCAAAACGCTTTTTCATCAACCGGAATCAGCTAAGTGCAAGATTTAAGAAAGAAACCGGGAAAACACTTAATGAATTTGTTATCCATGAAAGAATCAAGCGGGCCAAAAGCCTGCTTATCAATACAGATAAGCCGCTGGCCGAAATCGCCGGCTATCTGGGTTTCTCTTCCCAAAGCTATTTCCATACCATATTCAAACGTCATACAGGCAGAACACCGAATGAGTTCCGCTATAGTGATTTATACTCTAAAGCCTTGCCCTAATCTCTGCCTGCTCTTTTTCAACAACCTTTTCAACGGTCAGAAAAGCTAAAAGGATTATGAGAACAACGGCTGTAATCACTTCCAAGCCAAGATAAGAAAAAATTATGGCTTTCTGTACAGCCAGGTTTTGTACAGCAGCCACGGTTTTTCCGTCTGTCATCACAGGAGCTGTGTACCCTGACCGGGCCAGCAATATATTAAACAGGCCGTTGGAAAAGCCGTAACCCATAGTAACAATGATTGTCTGTACAGAAGCCGATAAACCATCAACCCGAAAGCCTGCCTTCCATTCCACATGGTCCAGCACATCGGCAAAAAGCGCAAGAAACACATAAGCTTTGGGCAGAGCACCCATGCTTTTGATAAACTGGCCTGCCAGAACTATTGTCATATTGCGTGGGTCTGTCAGGCATATGATTCCGCCAAGTGCATAGAGGACATAACCCGCAATGGTTAAATTCCGCTTGCCAAACCTTTTTGCCAGGGGCCAGACAATGAAAATACCCAGCCCCATGGGTAAACCGCCGATGACATTTATCTTGGTCTGAGTAATGCCGTCGTTATAAGTGCCAAGAACATAGTTGCAATAGTAAACAAAAGAAATGTTTTTTAGATTGGTTCCAAAGGTATGTATTAAAAAGTAAAGGATGATTATAACCCAGTATTTATCTGTAAACACTGCTTTGAGCTGCTCTTTTAAGGGTACCTCCTGCTGCTTCCTGCCTGCTGTTTCTTCCGTTACCCGTTCCCTGGTAAAATAGTATTCCAGCAATGTAAGGGGAAAGGCCAGAATAGATATAACTGACATTGCCATAATCCATTTCCTCTGATCCACCCCCAGGGCAGGCAGCACCATCATGGGAAAGATCAGGGCAACAATAATGCCGGTGACCATAATGGCAGATACATTATTGAAAACAGCCAGCACGCCCCGCTGCTCTATATCCCTGGTTGACAGGGGAACCATCAGGGTATGGCTCATGTTGTAGATGGTATAAGCAAAGGAATAAAAAAGGTTGTAACTCAGAATTACCCAGACAACCTGCACTGTTTCACTGCTTCCTGGCACGGTGAAGAGCAGGATACCGGTAACAGCCATAAGGGGCGCGCTGATCAGCAGCCAGGGTCTGGCCTTGCCTTGCTTTGAGCGAGTACGCTCAATAATCTGCCCCATGATAACATTGGTAATAGCATCGATAGTTTTGCTTATGATCGGGAGGGCAGCCAGAAATGCGCCGCCCCATACATGAGTCAGCTTTAATACATCGGTATAATATACATTCAGGTATGACAGCAATACTGCATTAAGCAGCAGTGCCCCCGCCGGCCCGGCAAGGTATCCCAGCCATTTTTCACTTTTTTGCACATTGCTGCTGGTAATGCGGGAATAGAAATATTTTTTGTCCAGTGCCTTTAATCGCATGGCCCCGGTTCCCCCTATATTGCAAACAGCCCTGGTTCAGCCTGCATATAAGCCATGTTTTGCGCTATGCTTGCTTTTCAATGTATATTATTTTCTGCATACTCACGGCTTCCTTAAAACATATCTTATAAAGCCCTTTAATATTTCTTCATCATCAAAGTGCCTCAGGGCTTTGTTATGAAAAAATACTGAAAAGATCAGCAGCCCGTTAAAAATATTTAAATAAACATCTTTCAAGTCAAAAGTGAAAAGGCCTTTAACCGATATATAGTCCAGGCTTCCATCCCAAAATATTTTGTCAATCAGGGAACAAACGGCACCGGAGAACAGAAAGACAAACATGACATTGACTAATTTAGTAACCTCTGCCCGGTTACTTAAATAGCTGTAGAATAAATATATAAGTGCAGTCACAATTAATGAGAATACTATATGCACCCCTCTGCCTATACCCAGTTGAAACAGCGAATTAAACCAGGAATATTGCTTGTTGAACATGGGTTCAAAATATAAGACAGGAGGCAATATGGGAAACCGCCTGTCAAAAAAGTTTTTATAAATTATTATTTTTATAACCTGTTCAATTGCTATAAGGCCGAATATGCCTGCCCAGACTTTTTTGTTCAACTTTTTTCTCCCTTTGTTTCATGCTATATTATAAAGTATCCTTATGCTTTTTGCATTATAAGCATATTTAAACCGCTGCCTATAAAATAAAGTGAAAATAACATAATAAAAATACCCAAAAATATAATAATCCAGCGATATACTCCATCACTTATAAGTTTTTTGCCTTTGGAGAATGCAAAGGAAACTGCCGAATACCATGTAAAATCCGATAATATATGCCCTGCAAAAAAGACCGATACACCGGTTAGCCCTAAAGCATAGGACTGGCGTACCAATTCCAAACCTGTTGATGCCCACCAGAGTAAAAAGTATGGATTAGCAGCACTTACAAGTGCACCGGCTAACACAAAATTCCTGGTTCCTGCACGGATTTCTGCACCTTGTTTTTCTATTGAAACTGTCCTTTTTATACCGGATTTCATCATTCCATAACCCATCCAGGCAAGATAGGCACCGCCAAACAGACCGATAGAACCCGCAACTGCCGGTTTGGAAAAGAAATCTTTCAGGCCCAGCAACATGATGACAATTAACAAAAGTTCCAGCATTCCATGGCCCAAAACTATCAAAGGGCCTGCCGACCATCCTTTTTTAAGGCTGCCGTCAATTGCAATACCCAACATTGGTCCGGGCATCAAAGCTCCTGAAAAGCCTATTAAAAATGCACTTATAAAGATTCCCCACAAGAACATATTGATTAACTCCTGAAAATCTGCCTGTAACCCTAACATATGCCATTATCTAAATCATACAATGCTTCTCAATTTCTCATAGGTTTCTTTCAGCATATATTCCATAAGGGCAATTCTGAACTGTTCATCATCCAAAACACGGGTAAAGAAAGACTTGTTTTGATCCATTCTGTCTATTACCTTGTTTATAAACTCTTTTTCAAAGGCAAATTTAAAATCTTCAATGGTATTTGTTTTTGCTTTTTGCACCAAATCCGCATCGGCAGCAAAATCCTCTTTTATTTGCTCAACCGACAGCTGGTCGGCCTTTGTAAAATTAGTCCCAAACCTTTTGTTAAGCCTTTCTATAATGGTAGACAGGTGTTCCGCCTGTTCTTCCCTTACTGATGTTCCGACAAATCTGGCAGGCATAACCGGCACATTTTCATCGTTAGGTGTCAGGGAAACACTTCCTTCAAATGTTTTTTTTATGGCATAATACTCTAAAGCAATTTCATCGGCAAAACGAATGGTTGAACCTTTTTCTTTCGGCAGCTTTTTAAGCAGGTAAGTTAAATAAACATACAGCTTATGAAGTTCAACATCTTCGAATGGCGTAATTTGCAATACAAATGAGTAAAGCCTTATAAACTTGGTTCCTTTGCTGCTAAAATCCTGCTTTCTCTCCTCTTCCAGTTTATTAAATCTGCCTACGGCAAGATCTATTAAATGGTTTAATGCAGCCCTGTCTCTGGATTTCTTTTTATCCTTTGGCGTAAAATATATTCTGCTGAACAAGTCCAATTCATCTTTTAAATACACACCATAGCTGAATAGCTGGCTCTCTATATCATAAAGAAGATTTGGTTCTGTTACTTCTTCTACTATGGTTGCCTGGTAATAGGGCTTGAAGGCTTCCTGAATGTCTTCTGCACTATTGACAAAATCAAGAATAAAAGTATCCTCCTTGCCGGGGCAGGTCCTGTTAAGCCTGGATAAAGTCTGCACTGCCTTGACACCCGACAACTTTTTGTCTACATACATGGTATGCAGAAGGGGCTGGTCAAAGCCAGTCTGATACTTTTCGGCAACCAGCAGCACCTGGTATTCATCGGTGGCAAAGCGCTCCGGGAGTTCTGATTCCTTGAATTTATTCATGCCGCTTTCTGTGTACTCTGTTCCATCATCTTTTACCACTCCCGTAAAGGCCACCAGGGTTTTCATATCATTGTAACCCTTCTTTTTAATATACTCATCAAAAGCTAGCTTATATCGTACGGCATGGAGCCTGGAACTGGTTACTACCATTGCTTTTGCCCTGCCCCCTATTTTATGCCTGGTTACATTCCTAAAATGCTCTACCATGATTTCCGTCTTTTGAGATATATTGTGGGGATGAAGGCTGACATACCTTGTCAGGGCCTTTGTGGCCTTGGCTTTGTCAAAAGCAGGGTCGCCTTCGATTTTCTTCGCTAATTTAAAATATGTTTCATAAGTAACGTAGTTCTGCAATACATCCAGTATAAACCCTTCTTCAATAGCCTGTCTCATAGAATATAAATGGAAAGGACGAGGAATACCATCTTCTCCTATGGTCCCAAACATTTCAAGAGTTTTAGCTTTAGGAGTGGCAGTAAAAGCAAAGAAACTGATATTGGGCTGTTTGCCTCTCTTCCTTATTGTTTTTAATATTTCCTCTTCGGGATCATACTCTTTACCTTCTAACTCCGCATCCAGTTTTGCTGCTTCTTCCAGGCTGTTTGCCGATAAAACTTCCCTAAGGGCGGCCATATTCTCTCCCGCGCTGCTGGAGTGGGCTTCATCTATGATTACAGCATATTTGCGCTCTTCTAATTCTCCAACCTTTTCAATGATAAATGGAAACTTCTGAAGGGTAGATACAATTATTCTTGTCCCGCTTTTCAGGGCTTCAGCCAGCTGATTGGAATCCTGGTCTATTTTTTCAACAACTCCGTGTTTATGCTCCAGCTGATAAATGCTGTCCTGCAACTGCCTGTCCAAAACCCTCCTGTCTGTAATGACAATTACCGAATCAAAGACAGGATTGTCTTCATCATCATGAAGATTGGCAAGCCTGTGGGCAAGCCAGGATATGGAATAGGTTTTTCCGGACCCTGCACTGTGCTGTATAAGATAATTGATTCCGGCTCCCTTCTCCCTGGCATCTGCCTCCAGTTTTCTCACTGCATCCAACTGATGATACCTTGGGAATATGACTGTTTCCGATGTGTAAAGATTTCCGTCTATATCCTTCTTTTCCTTTTTCTCTACAAATACAAATCTTTTTAATATGTTCAACAGGCTGTCTTTTTGTAGTATGTCTTCCCATAGATAAGCGGTTTTGTACCCATTGGGATTGTCGGGATTTCCTTTTCCGCCGTCACATCCTTTGTTAAATGGCAGGAAGAAGGTCTTAATTCCTGCAAGCTTTGTAGTCATATAAACTTCCTCAGTATCTACCGCAAAGAATACTACAGCCCTTTTCTTAAACTGGAACAATAGTTCATTTGGGCTTCTGTCTTTCTTGTACTGCACAATTGCATCTTCATATGTTTGTCCCGTGAAAGGATTTTTAAGTTCGAGTACAACAACTGGAAGCCCATTTATACAGATGAGCATATCAATGCTTTTCTCGTTTTTTGTGCTATAATGTACCTGCCTGGTTACAGATATTCTATTCTTCTCATAGAGTCTTACCATTTCCTCGTTTAATTTGCTGGCCGGTTTAAAATAGGCAAGGTCCAGATATACTCCATAGTCTCTGATCCCATGCCTTAATACATCAATCATGCCCCGATTGTTTAGTTCTCTACTTAACCGGCTTAATACTTTAAATTGATACTGGTCCTTATAAATTTCTTTTAGCCTTTCCATCTTATTGGGCTGTGTATCCTCTAAAAAGTCAAAAAGAAGTTTGGTATCAATAGCAAATTCTTTATTATAATCATCAGGATTGCCCTTAATGTATCCTGATTTTAGAAGATGCTCTTCTATATATTCCTCAAAGCCTATTTCTCTAAGTTCCCCCGGAGTTCTAGCCATTTAACTCCCCCCAACTAATTCTCATCATAACTCTTTGTTATGAGTTCTTTTGCCTTTTCAAAATCATCTTTACTGTTTATCCTAACCTCTAAGTTTCCCGTGCCATAATGGCCTATATTTCTTACATCTCTCGTAAATCCTTCCTTCAATTCCACCTCGTCAGGATTTATGTTTAAATACATAAGAATAATTTTGCTTTTTGGGTAAATCTCTACGCAGGCAAAGTTTCGTATTTTTTTAAAAGCAATATAGTATTTCAAAACTTTTTCCTGGATGTCATCTCCGAGGCTTAATATAAAGTCTCTAATTGAATAATACATATCCTGTAATTCTTTATCTGCCTGTTGTAAATTCTCTGTTACCGTTTTATATACATTTGATTTAGTTGTGCCATCATCTATTGATGTTTGAGATGCCGTAGTAGCATTTACCAGTTCAAACAAAATCAGGTCATCCTCATATTTTTTATATCTGATAAGTTCAATATTTCTATTAATCTGCTTTACAGCGTACTCATCAAACTTTGTAAAATCCCCTGCTATACATAAAAGTCTAGGCATAGACCACTCAATCTTATCAGCAATATCCTTTCCTAACTTCTCCATTACAAGCAATTTAAACTCTGCTTTATGGTCCATTAGCCAGTCAAGATAATACAATCCTTGGTTTATTACATTTTCATTTAATGCTCTCTTGTATTCCAGTATCACAGGACAATAGTTTTCGTCTATCCCCAAAGAATCAATTCGCCCTCCATGATTTTTACCTGTAGGATACTCAGAAGCCAGAAATTTAATTCCAAAGAATGTTTCCATATTGTTTTCAATTAATGTTTGAATCGATTTTTCAATAGCCACTGAGGTACCCGCAAGTTCTCTTACTCCATTTTTTATTTTAAAAAGTTTCAAATCACCCATATAAAATCACTCCAATTTAATTGTTGACATCATAGTCCCTTACATCAATTTCCCCTGTTACTGCTTCGGATATAAGGGATTGGCGGTATTCTTTTAGTTTTTGGATTTGTGTTTGTATATCATTTACCAATTGGTCAATCTGTGTAGTGCAATTGTCAAGATACTCGACAATATACTTTTGCTCATCTTTATTTGGTATTGCACATTCTAAAGCACCGATGTCAGAAGCATTAATAGCAGGATAACTAACTCCTACTGACCTACGAACAATCTCATTAACGTATTTTTCTGACCTCATTAAATAAAATAAGTATTTCGGAACAACCTTTGATAGGGGAGTTAAAACTGCAAATCCTGTCGAACATATTAGGTTTGATTGAACATTTTCGATAAAGGCTATTGCTTTCAAATATGTACGAACTGTAGATACTATAGTATCCCCCTTAGATAAAATTCTTCTGGCTCTACTAGGTGCATCTTTAAAATTTAAACTTTGAACGCCATCAATTTCACCTATTGATGTTACGCTACTTATGTCAATATAATCTATTTCATAGTCGTCATCTGTACTTTCGCTTAATGTTTTATTATTAATTAATGATTCATACTTTATCTTTGAAAGCCTCCAATGC
>FZPS01000182.1_pt44 | contig 18641 bp, 15 predicted proteins | sample 1817821 | NCBI WGS metagenome assembly FZPS01 (sample SAMEA104158645, study PRJEB21678) | metagenome | place: Germany | collected 2015-04-21
ATCTCTGTAGACTACTTAAGGTAGTGAGTGTAGTGGCAAAATAACATATTCTAATTTAAATAATATAGATTTGATGCGGGTTTCAGCTAAGTGAAGTGTCAAAGTCGGGATAAAGGGGTTCGTAAGGGGGAAAACGCTCCCATCTTGCTGGGAAATCTTTTCTTCCAGTTGTCTTTGTTTTTTTCACTTTTTCTGGGGGTTATAAGGGGATTGGTTTCCCCCTATAGTCGGGTTCACAAAAGAGCACTCCCCACTGAGGGATACTTTTCTCCCTCGGTAGTCTTTGTTGTTTTATATTTTGCTTTTGATTTCTTGCGTGGTCATAGGGGGTGTTACCCCCTTATAGTTCTATTTTATCGGCTACGACGGTCGCTGGCATAAAAGGAAAGGAGAACATAAAGCACGATACCGAATGCCAACCATTTTCCAGCATCTCCCAGACCAAATGCTATCAATAAGTTGGTTAAAGCCTGTAAAAAGATAGCTCCCAAAATAACTCCGATGTAATTTCCATCTCCGCCGGTGAGCGACACTCCACCTACCACTACCGCAGCAATACTGGGCATAACGTAGTTGGAGGCCATATCCTTAAAAGCAATTCCCATGTTGCCAATCAATAGCAGCCCTGTGAGGCTTGCCAGTATTCCACTAATTACAAAAACGACGCACCTTACTGCTTTCACGTTAATACCGCTCAGGTATGCAGTTGTTTCATTAGACCCTACTCCAAAAAGAATCGTACCCCACTTTGTTTTATTAAGCACAATCATAACCAAAACAGTGATAGTAAATAAGATAAAAAGGATGTTAGGAAATTTACCGGTGGATTTGGCAGCGAGAGTTGCCAGAATCGGTGAAGGTCTCCCGGTAATATTTCTTCCTGCTGTATAAGCGTTTACGATGCCCTGGAGAATGTTAGCCATAGCCATGGTTACGACGAGAGGTGGAAGCTCCAGGAAAGAAACCAGCGCTCCGTTGGCTAAACCTATGGCACTTCCCAGAGCCAGAGCAATTAAAATAGCAGCTCCCAGATTGGCATTTTGGCCATCCATAACGCTGGCGGTGAGAACAGCAGTAAGAGTAGCAGCATACCCCACAGATAAGTCTAAACCACTACCTCCAGCAGCAATTACAATCATTTGACACAGGGCAAACAGGGCGGTGAATGAAGCCAGCTTTAAGGTAAACAAAACTTGTTCTACGGTCAAGAAGTTGGGCACTATTATTCCACCCAATGCAAAAAGGAGCACAATCAAGATAAAAGCCACGATTATTTTTTTATATCTTTCAAAAAACATTGATATACCCAGATTCATACCGTTATTCTCCTTTAAATTATTCTTTACTATACAGGGTATAGGCTACGGGAGCAGCAATGGCAATAATCACGATTAATCCTGACACCAGAGTCTGGTAGGCGGTAGAAATATCAGCAAAGAAGATAATTTTGTTCACAAAATTAAGAATTAGAGCTCCTACCAGGGCGAAATAAACGCTTCCTTTTCCTCCACTGATGGCTACACCTCCCACAATTGCTGAGGCTATTGCCCTCAAGGTCAGGGGGTCACCCATTCTTGCGTCTCCGGACTGATTTTGTCCTACAAAAAACAGAGCAGCTAAAAAGATAAATATCGAATTGATAATGCAAGCTTGCATTTGCACCTTTGCCGTATTAATACCACTGGCATAAGCGCTCTCGCTATTGCTTCCCACCGCGTAGATATGTCTTCCTATCCTGGTTTTGCTAACGATAAACCATATAAGACAGGCCGCTAAGATTAAAATCAAAGCAGGAGGGATAACACGGCCAAATTGCTTAATATAGGGATGAATTCCTTCTATCATTCCCGGGTTATAGAATATCCTGAACCACTCAACCGATTCTCCCCCCGGGGTGGGTCGCAAGAAAAGGCCAATTCCCAACCATATGTAAGAGGTAGCAAAGGTAACAATAACGGGGGGAATTCTCAAGTAGCCAATACCAAAGCCATTAACTACACCCACTAAAATTGCTACGGCAAGAGTGACAAGGATAGCATAGACTCCAGTTATAGGATCAGATTTCTTCATAACTGTCGTTAGCACGCAGGTAAAAAGAGAAAGTGCCGACCCAGCAGAAAGGTCTATTCCACCAGATATAATGACTACTGCAGCGCCCATCGCTAGAAGTATCAATGGAGCAAAGGCGTTTATGTTTCTGACTATGGATTTAAGGGTAAAGAAATTTTCCTGTAAAATGGCAGTAATGGTAAACATGACTATCAATATCAATAAGCTGGAAAATTCAGGACGAAAAACATAATTTGATAAAGCAGGTCTTGAGGAATTTTGATTGTTTTTATTCATTATTCACCACACCTTATCTCAATCGCATAGAACAGGCGATAATTGTGTCTTGGTTTATATCTCCGCCTTCTAAACTTGCAACGATCTGCCCTTCGTACATGATGAGAACCCTGTCACAGTATTCTACAAGCTCTTCATTATCGCTGGCATAAAGAATGACACTCGTATTCTTTTCTTGCACTTGATTCACGATATACTGATACAAGTCTCTTTTTGCTCCGACATCAATCCCCTTTGCTGGATCAGCCAGCAAAAGAACATTGATGTCAAAGGGCAACCACTTTCCCACCACGACTTTCTGTTGATTTCCGCCTGATAAGTTCTCTACTGGTACATCAACAGTGGGCGTTTTTATAGAAAGGACCTCCACTATCTCCTCGCATTCCCTCCGATATTCATCATAAGGGATAAAAGAAGGATGACCAGGAAGACCCATTTTAGGAAAAATCATATTAAATAATACCGAGCGCTTCAAAAAAAGACCTTCCAATTGTTTATCTCCGGGGACAAACACTATTCCCTCTTTTATGGCATTTAATGGTCTATTTAGTTTGATTTTCTTTCCTCTTAGCTCAGCGTCGCAATGAAGACTATGGAAAGCACCAGCTAAAGCGTGCATCAACTCAAGCTGTCCTTGCCCTGCAAGCCCTCCTATGCCCAGTATTTCTCCTTTTTTCAGGTCGAATGACACATTTTTCAGGGACTTGCCATAATTTAAATTTTTTATACTCAAAATTGTTTCATCAGTCACCGCCACGTGCTTCTTCTCCACTTTTGTTTTTTGAGTATCTCCAGTAATATAGCTTATAATTTTTTCCGGATCTTTTTCATCTTTTTCAAAATCAATAGTGGCTACATTTTCACCATTTCTGAAAATGGTGACATCGTCGCAAATTTCCATTACTTCCCAGAGGCGATGGGAAGTAAAAATCATAGCTACTCCTTCCTTAGCGAGAGCTCTCATGCAGTCAAAAAGATTTTTAACCTGGGCTTGCTCTAAGGCAGCGGTGGGCTCATCTAGGATAAGGAGTTGAGGATTTTGAGAAATAGCCTTGGCTATTTCTACAATCTGCATTTCTCCTGGATTTAATTGGGAAACTTTTTTGTTGATGTCTAGGTCAGGAAGAAGTTGAGCCAATATCTTTCTGGATAATTCTTTGGCACTATCATTGTTTAAAAATATACCATTGCTTTCTTCTTTTCCCAGGACGATATTTTGCCAGACAGTCAAATCTGCCACCAGACTGAGATTTTGAAACACCATGGCAATTCCATCTTTTCGAGCTTCGCTCGGACTCCGGTATCTCACCGTTCTACCTTTATATTTTATCTCTCCCCCATCGGCTTGATAAACACCGCAAATAATTTTGGACATAGTGCTTTTACCCGAACCATTGGCTCCCAGAAGACCGGTGATTCTCCCCTGGTAACAGCGCAAATTGGCATTGGATAGAGCAACTACTCCTCCAAAATTCTTTTTAATTCCTATCGCTTCTAAGACTATCACACTTTATCCCTCACTCTCCAAAATTAGCCATTCTCTACGTTTTTTGTGACAAGTAAACCTTCCCCTGCTTGAGAGGATAGTCTCTTTTTTTTCACGTGGATTCCACCTGGGGTGTGGCACGCCAGAGGACCTGGCATTTTAGAAAAAAAGTAGAGAAAAAGCATTGGAACTTGTGACTTTTTCTCGGGCTGGCAGGGCAGTCTCTCTGCATTTTAATATTCTTTGGTCTCCTATTCATACCGGTTAGCTCTCACCATAGTAAATACAAAGTTGAACAGATTCCTTACTTTACTCCTAATTCGAAGGGATAGAAGCTCACTTTACCCCTTCGAATTAGGAGTAAATTGTCTCGTTTATTCAAATAGTGCTGCTACTTCCTCTTCAGACATAATTTCGCTTAACAGATAGTCGTCTGGTTTGTCTTTCAGGAGTTCCCACGCCTCATCAAAGTTTTCATCGGTGACGAACATGCTAACCTGATAATAGAAAGTATTATCTTTCAAAATGTCCGGCTTGAAATTTTTCCCGTTATAAAGCTGCAGAGCTATGCGAAAAGCAGTTCCACCAATTCCGGGAGGATTGGGCTGAGTGCAAGCCTTGAAATCGGCTCCCTGGTCTCTTAATTTTTTCCATTCTTTAAAGAAAGCAGTGCCTGGGTCTCCATACATAACTTTAGGGAGCTTATTGGCATCCAGGAAGGCAGAAAGAATTCCAAATGCCATACCATCTTGAGTGATTACCGCGTCAATTTGTTGGCCAGAAGCGATGATCTGGGTGGCTACTTCTTTAGCCTTGGTCTGGTCCCAGTATCCTGAGGTATCAGCAATCAACTTGATATCAGGGTAGTTCGCAAGCACCTCATAGGTTGCTCTAATTCGTTCATTGTTTGCCGGATGTCCTTCTAAACCATAGATTTGAACGGCGTTCCCTTTCTGGAGAGTGGAGGCAATGAATTCCACATTTTTCTTATTCCAGGCATAATGGTCCAGGGTTATGTTGACAACATCAGGAGCGGTTACCGTGGCATCAAAAGAAACAACCAGAATACCTTCTTCCTGGGCTTCTTTTATTACTCCATTTAATGCATCGGGAGAGTTGGGGTTCACCATAATTATATCCATTCCCTGGGATATAAAATCGCGAAGGATGTTAGCCTGCTCTGTGGCGTCACCGTTAACAATATTATTTACTATCTTGTAATCAGCAATTTTGCCTGCAGCCTTGTACTCATCGCCGACTTCCTGCATAGCAGCTATCATGATGTCTCGCCAAGAAGTTCCTGACGAACCAGTAGAAATTCCTACCACCGGAAGTTTTTGAGCAAAAACCTGGCTACCAAGGCTTAAAAATAACACGCAAATAACACTTATCACCAGTAACTTGGATATTCTTTTCGACATGCTTAAAATCACCTCTTTCTTTTAATTATAAGTCAGGCTTACTGAGAAAACCTCTGAATCGATTTGCTATTCTTTTTGTCACCTCCTTTTCTAAAACAGATTTAAAAAGCACCATTTACTTCCAGTTATGATGTTATATCGTGTATATAATACCATATTTTATAATTTATAACTCCCTGTTTGGCTTTTGTCAAACAAATATTTTCGCTAACTTGCATAAAATCCCTTTACAGCGGCTTATTATAAAACTATGACCTCAGCTGGAAACTCTTGACTCAGAATCCGAAATGAAGGGGGAAATAGTGGTTGCCTTTTGGGTAATAAGTATATTCTTACCCTGTTTCTTTTTACCCCGTTCGGGTCTACCTCTCGTAGTGGTGATGATAGGAACTTGAACTTATTGTCTCTGGCTTCAGAGCATGTTTACTGCTATCTTTAGCTTTCTCAGTAGTAATTCTTTCATCTTTTCAGCCCATGAGGCTTCTCTTCTCGCAAATCTTGGTTAACTCCCGGAGATGGTGATAATTAGAGGGCATGAAAACATTCTCCATAAGAACCATAGGTTTCCCAAGAGACTCTGGAGACTCCTTCATGGGAGATGGGCTGGTGCTGATTCAATTGAGCTAACCGGCTTTTTTCATTTTTTCATGTCGGGCTCTCATACCTGGAAATGGCTCACCATTATCTGGAGTTCTTGCGCCATCTGGGCTAAGGATTCCACAGCTGAGGTAATCTCCTCAAGCGATGCGCTTTGCTCTTCAGTAGAAGCGGAAATCTCTTCTGAAGAAGCAGCATTTTCTTCTGCTACGGCAACTATAGAGTTTACCCGTTCAGTTGCTTCTCCAATGGAATAGCTGATTTCTTCTACTGCTTTAGCCACTTCACTGGTAGCGATATTGGTTTCTTCTTGAGTAAATAAAAGGTCCCTTTGTGCTTTCTCAAGAATTTGAGAAGAAGAGGCAATGTGATTGATATTCTCGACAACTCCCTGAATGGTCTTAAGAATCTGGGAAAAACTCCGGGCTACGGTTTCCCCTTTACCGGTTCCTTCTTTTACCTCTTCTTGAGCTCTCTCCATATTTTTGACTGCCAGTTGAGTATCTCTTTGAATCTCTCCGACAAGCCCGGCAATCTGCTGCGCTGCCTGAGCTGAATCTTCAGCTAAATCTCGCACCTCATTTGCTACTACGGCAAATCCCCGTCCTGCTTCTCCTGCTCGAGCGGCTTCAATCGCTGCATTTAAAGCCAGGAGATTGGTCTGTTCGGTGATTTCCGTAATTACATCCACGATTTTGCCGATTTCTTCAGATCTTCCTTCTAAGGCAGCGATACTTTCTGCTACTTCCTGGGTTACCCGGGAGATGGCAGTGATTCCCTCCATGAGGAGACCAAGAAGTTCTTGTCCTTTTTGAGCTTCTTCTCCAGCTTGAGCTCCTGATTGAGTTGCTTTTTTAATTTCTTCTTGAATGTGCTTTAATGCTGTGGCGTTTTCGTTCAGTCGCTCTTTCATCACTGTGTCGAGGCGCTCCACGTTTTCCTGGGTTTTCTCCCGGATGTTTTGAGCCATCTTGTTGATTCCCTCTACAGTTCCGCTTAAATGTTGTAGGTCTTCTTCCTGGCGAACGGAGCCCTCCGCCACCTGAGTCATAGTTCTCGCAATCTCCTGAGTGGCTTTGGAAACCTCTTCTACCGAGGAAGAGAGCTCTCCGGAAGAAGAAGCCAGTTTAGAAGAAACACCGATGACATTTTGTACCACTTCCCGCCATTTCTCAGCCATGTTTTTTAAAGCTCTACCTAAGAGACCTAGCTCGTCTTTGCGCTTCAGAAGGTGGGCTGGAATTTCCACCGAGAGGTTTCCTTCTCTCAGAAGCTCAGCTTGTTTTGTGGCTACCTGAACAGGATGGGAAATAGAGCTACCCAGGAGGAAAATGATAATGATACTCGCAATCAGTGCTGCTACAGAGAAGATGATTATCATCCGGGAGGTACCGGATATCCCGCTTGAGACGATACTTTCTGCCTCGTCAGTCGGTACACCGATAAAGAGAATTCCCACTACTTCCCCCTTATCCACGATGGGGTCATAGGCAGTGTAATAGTTCGCTCCTAAAATTTCTGCTTTGCCTATATACAAATTTTTCGCCATTACTGGTTCATATGCTGCGCTATCAGTGCCCAGCATGGTTCCCACTGCCCGATTGCCATCTGCAGTCTTGATGCTGGTGGTGATTCTTCTGAAGTCATTTCCTTCTCTCACAAACACGGTTGCTACAACACCAAGTTTATCGGTTATCTCATCGACCATATCGTGTCTGCCTTCGAGAGGTACGCCGTCTTTATCCACCAGAGCACCATCCACCATTTTTATCTCTCCAAAGTGTTTTTCGGCAAATAAATGCACCGAATGCATATCGCCTTGCAGCTTCATTAATAAACTGTGTTCCATCACATTCTCGGCTACGTCTCTCAAAGAAGGCGTTATGTAAGCGAAAATTAACAGTATAAACAGTGCAAGTGGTATCAAGCTTATGATGGTCAGTTTAGACCTGATATTCATTTTCATGAGCCTATTTCCTCCTCTGATAGTTTCAGGAAAGATTGAGTCACATCCCAGATAATCTAAAAAGCCGAAATTCCCGCGCTTTTTGTGTTGGTTGGATGTTTTTGTGTTTTAATAACGCTTTTAGCCTATCTGTGTTAGCTTCTGGTTTCGGCCTTTGGATTGTATCCCTTCATAGCAAGTTTTACCCTATTAGATAAATTTTATTGCCAAATCTGGAAGGAAGGATACGCTCTCAAAGAGCCAGCAGTGTAGAGGGCTATTTGTAAAATTGAAGAGCGGCTCATTTTTTTAAGCTGCATACTAACAAATAATTTGCCATATCTCACTTTTTAAAGTGTTATAATTTTCCTATGCTAAACACTGACACTGGTAATTTATGAGGAAAAGAGCAAAAAGCCAGAGAGGACGATGGGCAAAAATTGCCCTCTCTGTGCTTGGAATCTTGATCGGTTGCTTCTTTCTAATTAAAATTCTTCCTTTTAACTCGATATTTGCTCCTCTTTTTCACGTTTATTCCAAAGTTTATACCAAGCTTATTGAACCATTAATTGATGATTCAGAGCGAGTTCTTATCTTTGCTCCTCATCCTGATGATGAAACCCTGAGTTGCGGGGGAGCTATCCAGAAATCCCTGAGTGAGGGGAAAATAGTCAAAGTAGTTTTTGTGACTTCTGGCGATAGTTTCGGGAATGATTACGAAATGACTGGTCTCTCAGAAGATTTGCCCCGAGGAGTGGAATTGGGGTATCTCCGGCAAAAAGAAGCTCTGGAGGCAACAGCCATTTTGGGTCTGGAAAAGGAAAATGTCATTTTTTTGGGTTATCCAGACCGGGGAATGGAAAAAATGTGGTGGATGTACCGAAGCGATGGCCAAGCCTATCGTTCTCCTTATACTAAAACTGATAAATCGCCTTATCTATCCGGATACACTCTTTCTGCTCCTTATTATGGAGAGCAAGTAATTCAGGATATTCAGAGCATTTTAGAGGTTTTCCATCCCCAGATTATTTACCTGCCTCATCCTTCTGACCTTCATTCTGACCACTGGGCAACTTATAATTTTGTAAAAGAAGCCTTAGAGCGGTTGCGTCAAAAAGGTTCCGACTGGATAGATGACGCTAAAGTTTATCTTTATCTGGTTCATTTTGGTCGGATAAAGTGGCCACCTCTTTGGGGATATACACCCCATCTTCGCTTCACCCCTCCTTCTCAGCTTATGTCCACTCACCAGTGGGTTGGCTTTGAATTAGATGAAACAGAAATTGCCAACAAAAAGAAAGCTCTTGACCAATATCGGAGCCAGCAAGCAGTTCGGGAATTCTTACTGGCATTCGTAAAAGCTAATGAGGTCTATGCTATCGATAATAGCTATTATCTGAGAGAAGGGGAAAGTGTTTTTATTCCTGATGAAAAGGGGGAATTTACTCTTCCCAGAATCATTAATGGAGGAGACATCCGAGGATTAGATGTAATGCTTGAAGGAAGCACTGTCTCTTTGAAACTTCATCATGATTCGGGTATTCCGCCTCAGGCACGCTATCGTTTTTATCTCATTGGATACAGTGAGGGTGAAGTGGCTTTCCAGGAAAGCTATATGCTTTTTGATAGAAAGAAAGTAGTGCGTCTTCAGGGAGATTATTTTTCTAACTCTCCAGTGGTTTTGAGGGGTAGCGGGGTGGTTACCCTTACCTTCGATTTTGAGCATCTTCCTTTTCCCGATGCTCTCTTTTTAAGCGTTGGATCTTCTGCTCCTCAGTTAGCACTTGATCGTCTCCCTTGGAGCATGGTAATTCTAGAAAAATGATGGCATTGTCATCCGTTCCTCTTTAGGAGAGTAATAATGTAGTCTCGGTGGGGATGGTAAGTAATTTCTTCAAACACCTTGTAGAATCGGTGATTCTCTTCATAAAAATTGTGGATAATTTTCCCCGAGGGATAAAAATGGCAGAGAAGAAGATAACCATAGGGTCGCAGATGACGGAAAAACTTTTCCTCCAGAGATTGAAGGATATCTTTTCCTCCTAAGTAATATAAGATTTCTGAAGCAAGAATGAGGTCAAAATTTCCCTCTATATCTTCTCTTACAATATCGAGCTTTTGAAGGCATACCTTATCGCCAAAATCTTTTAACCTTTCTTTTGCTCGAGAAAGAGCAGTAGAGGAAATATCTACTCCCCCGACTCTTTTTCCTTCTTCGAGAAGCAGCCGGGTAAAAACTCCCTCGCCACATCCTATTTCCCAGATAGTTTCCACTTCCCCCGGTATCGCCTGGAGAGTTTTGAGGTATTTTTCTCTCTCAAAGCCAGAGTGTTCATAATTCCAGGGGTCTTGCTTTCGGCGATAAAGATTTTCAAAGTGTTCCTCGGTAAAATATGCCGGTAGAAGGTCAGTAAATACTCGCCATCCCCAGTTTTCTGCCCCAGATTTAGCATGGAGAAATAAATCTTTCAAGCCACTTTTCATATGTTCATCATATTTTTTCTATGATCTGAAAGGAGCTATCTCGGGAAGGAGAACCTTTCTCTTTTTCTATGGCCATGAGGAGATACCATCCTGCCCAGCGCTCATAGGGAGAAAAACGCCTCAGTATTTCCTGGGCATCTGCGGTAGAGACTGGATGCTCGCTTCCCTGGTAGAAAAAACCTATCGCCTTTCTCAGGCCCAGGTCGCCGGGGGCAAAACAGTCATTAGTCGGCATCCATCGGGCCACTATAAACTGAGCGCTCCATGCTCCTATTCCTGGAAGATGAGTTAAAAAATCAACTACCTGAGAGGAGGGTAATGTCTTCAAGAATTCCGGGTCTATTTCCTTTTCTTCTATCATCTCAGTCAATCGGTGAATCGCTCGGGCTTTAGCACCGGACATTCCTATCTTTCTTAGCTCCTCAGGAGATGTTTTAACTATATCCCGGGAAGCTGGAAAAGCAAAAATCGCCTCTCCTTCTCTGTAAAGGGGACCTCGACCCCACTCTTCCACGAACCGCTTCCGTAAAACCGAGGCCACTTTCATAGAAATTTGCTGCTCCAGAATAGTAGTTACTGCTGCTTCAAATAAGCTTCGAGAGCGAGGAATCCGTGCTCCATAAAATTCTTCTATGATTTCATTCATAACCGGATCTTTTTCCCCTAACTGGTAAAAAGGAAGAGGGTCTTCGTTGACACCTAATATGGAAGAAACTTCCTCTACGGTTTCTTCGCTCTCTACAGTTATCTCAAGAAAGGGATTTCTTCCATCTCCCTTTTCTGCTACTTGAGCCATCTCCACCTTTCTCTCGCCCAGTGCTATCCACCATCTGCCTTTGCTCCAGAAAAAAGAGCGATCTAAAAAAGGGTGGTAGGTTTCCAAATAAGGAAAAAGAGTAAAAGGAAAAGAAGGATAAATGATATGAGTAATAATGGTTACCTCATTACTGAACTGAATGAAACTCTCAAGCTCAGGCTGAGACATTTCTATTCCGCATTGAAACTGTCCTCTCAGCTTGCGGTTTTAAGACAATTATAGTATAACCTCTAACTTTTGATGTGTCCATCTATATCGTATACCTTAGTTTCTTTGCCATTCCTCCGGTTTATGAGGCGGAAGTGCTCAGCAAGAGGCTTATCGCCTTCAGATAGTAAATCCCTATTTTTTGAGCCAAGTTATTGAGAAACTTCAACTGGATCCTCAAAGACATGACCCTTTTCCCTTCAGAAAGCGCTAAATAGAGAGGTAGTTAAAAATACTAATTTTTTGAAGATAATAGCAAAAGATAACAATTCTCGAAAAGCGGCAGATATTGCCAATACCATTCTTCTGAGTTTATTTATTTTGTCATCTGTAGCGCCCAGGAAGAGGTGATAAATGAGCTTTTCTCTTTAGAAGAGAGGATAAAACAATGGCAGAGTAAAGTTTCTAAAGTGGGAGAAAAAGAGGAGGTTTCCTGAATGAAGTTAACCCGGAAAATTCTTCATAATCATCGTAAGAGTCGCACGTACATGCGTTGGCTGACAATCTCTAAGTTGCCTTTGCAAGCTCGTCTTTTTGCATGTGTGGTAACCCTGGATTGCCAGCTCTATGTAGCTTCCTTTTCAGAGTTTATTTAACCTGAAAATAAAGCTAATCTGAAAATAAAGGTTATCCCTTACTGAGGGGGATGGTTTCCCCCTCAGTAGTCAGTAGTTTTTGCTTTTAACCTTCTTGATTTTGTGTCTCAGGTTGTTCTGTGCTCTCCTTTTGCCAGGTTTTAGGTCTTTCTTCTAAGCTCATTCCTAAAGAGGTAAAGAAGGTAGCTTGAGCCACCCGATAATCGAATACGGCCTGGAGGTAAGCAGTTTCGGCTTCATAAGTAGCGTATTGCTTGTCTAAAAGGTCCACGGTAGTTATTAAGCCAGCATCGAATTGAGCCTGGGCGATGCGCAGTTTTTCCTGGGCAATTTTAGAGTTTTGATCCTGTAGGGGAACTAACTCTTCTGCGTCTTTCAGGGTGGAGTAGTTTTGACGTACTTCTAAAATTACCGAATTCTGGGTGTTTTCCAGATTTATTTGTGCTTGAGAAAGCTGGACTTTTGATTTCTGGAGAGTAAGAGGCGGAGTGTAGGGATTGCTATTTACTTCTACCTCTTTTTCTTTTAAGCTGACGTTGTCCTGGGCTTGTTCTATTTCTAACCGATGAGCAAGGGCATATTTCAGGCTTTCTTCCAGGTTCACCTCTAAGGGTTGAAAATCCAATTTGTCGGAAAGTTGGTAATTTTGATTTTCTCGGTTTCCTATTAGCTGATTAAACTGAAACTGAGCTAAAGCAAGAGCTCTTCGGGATTTCTGAATTTCATTTTCAGCTCGATTTAGCTCCAGCTCAGCTGATAGCAAATCAATTTCTGCTACCATTCCCAGAGAATACTTGGTCTGGATATTCTGGTATTGGCTTTCTGCTCTCTTTAGATTGTTTTGAGCTAAATCTAAACTTTGCTGAGCTTTAAGAACATTATAGTATCCTTGCTCCACAGATAGAGCGTGTTGAGTCAGGGTCATTTCATAATTTCTCTGGGCTATTTTCCAGGTGTTTTGAAGAGATAGCTCCTGGATAATAGAAGGAGAAAGTAGAAGGGTAGCTTTCCCTTCTTCAAAAGTGACTCGTGCCTCCTCCAATTTCTCTTTGGCTAACCGGGCTTCGTTGCTCTTTTCTAATCCTAACTTTACTGCTTCCTGTAGAGAAAGAGCAACAATCTCTTGTGTTTCTCCCCCCGGGACAAGCAAAAAACCTATTAGGCAAATTACCAGTGCCACAGTAAAAGTCTTTTCTCTCGCTTTCAAATTCCCACCCCCTAAATGATAATATGATTAAACCAGTTATTTTTAAGATAGAAAAGAAGGAATTACTATTTGGTTTTCCTCTATCTGGATTGGTTCCTCCAGGGTTTTCAAGAGGTTTAAGATAGCTTGCCAGAAATTATTTTCTGCTTTCTGGTAGTTGGCTTCTGCTTGCTGGTATTGAAGCTCGCTTTGCAGAAGTTCACGGTCGGTGATGAACCCTATCTTTAGCTGTTCTTCCATAACCCTGTAGGTGTCCTGGGCGCTTTTCTGAACCAACGAGGTTAGTTCTCGATTACTCTGGGCTTGAAGAAGCTGGTTCACAGCTTCTTCAACTCTGAGGCTAAGAGTTTGAGGAAGCGCCTCCACTTCCCTTTCTATCTGGTCGATTTCTATTTCTGTTGCTTTCAGTTGATTGCTGGTAACTTTCCCGTCCCAGATTTTCCAGCTAATTTCCAGACCCACTCCCCAGCCTTCAGAAGAGGAAAAATAACTACCGCTACTCAGGTATGAGGAGCTTCCTCCCTGAATCTCGTAAGAGAAAATTCCCTCTCGGTCAAGGGAAAGCCGGGTTAGAAAGTCTTCCCCTTTGTATTCTCCTGCTAGAGATATTTGAGGTTGGGTAGCTTTTTTGGTTTCTTTCCTTTGTATTTCTTTCCTCTCTTTTTCTCTCTGCAGAGCTTCTTTTTCCGAGCTCCTTTCCTGAAGCAGGAGGGATAATGAGGAGTAATCCAATCTCCCGAGGGAAGCAGGGGAGGAAAGAGGGGCTAAGGAAAAGAAAGTATCGAGGGGGACACCCATTAGTTGATTTAAATTTTCACGGGCTAATTTGAGTTCTCGCTCTTTTTCTTGTAGCAAAAATTTTGAGTTTTCCAGATTTTCCTGGGCTTTAAGCAAATCGATAGAAGAAGCATTTCCTTCTTCCCATTTCTTTTTTTGGTCTTCAAAGAGAATTTGATACAATTCCAGGGTTTTTTGAGCTATGTTATAATCTTTTTCCCCGTTTAGAATGTTTAAATAATAAGTAACAGCTTGAACTTTAGCCGCTTCTTCTTCAAGGAGAAGTTGGCTTTCGGCTTCCTGTAAAAGAATCTGAGCGGTTTTTTCAGTGGGGGATTTATCAAAAAGATAAACGGCATCTTTAATATTTATCCCCCAGGTCATATCGCTCGTATCTTCCCCGTTTATGATAGGCCAGTTACCCGATAAGGTAACCTCCGGGGATAAACCCTGAGAAGCAGAAGAAGACAGGTTTAGCTTAGCAGTTTCTACTGCATCTCGAGCATTTAACACCTCTGGAGAATTAGCTAAAACCTTTTCTACCACATAAGAGAGGTTTATGGTTTCTATTTCCCCGGCCTGGGATAGTCCTCCAGAAAAACAGCTAAAGAGCCAGAGAAAAACCACCAGATTTGCTCCCCGAGGAAAAAGAGAAGTTTTAGATTTTTTCATAATTCCATCAGCTCCCCTTCAGTATGGTAAATCATTCGTAGCGAAGGGCGGTAATAGGGTCTAGCTGGCTTGCCCGACGGGCGGGGTAAATTCCAAAGAAAAGACCTATTCCCACCGAAATAGAAAAGGCGATAATTATCGCTTCCACAGATATAATAGCGGGGTAAGAAGTAAACTTAGAAATCACCTGGGAACCCACAATTCCCATAACTATTCCTATTAGCCCTCCTATGGCGCTCAAAAGAGCAGATTCAATTACAAATTGAGCTAAGATATCAAAAGGTCGGGCTCCTATGGCTTTCCGCAACCCAATCTCCCGGGTGCGCTCGGTAACCGACACCAGCATGATATTCATAATTCCGATACCTCCCACGAGAAGAGAGATCCCGGTGATAGCGGTTAAAAATAAAGTCATGGTTCCAGTAACCTGATTTATAGTGTCTAAAATATCTTGCTGATTGATGATAGAGAATTTTTCCGGGTCTTTCAGCCGATTGGTGAAAAAAGTTTCTAAGAACTGAGCTACGAAATCCAGGTCTTCTTCTGTTTCTGTCTGGATGGTCATACTCTGAATATATTTACTGCCAGTTAACCTTTTTTGCATAGTGGTTATGGGAATGAACACCTGTTCTCCTAAGTCCTGGATACCAGTGCTTTTTTCCTCCATCACTCCGATAACTGTAGCTGTTATTCTTCCCACCCGGATTTTTTTCCCCAGAGCTTCTTCTGGAGAGGAAAATAGGTCTTGAGCTACTGTTCTTCCTAACACTGCTACTCTTTCTGCGTTGTCTAATTCCTTCTGGTTGAAAAAGCGTCCCATATCTACTTTAAAATTGCGAACTTCGGGATATTGAGGAGTAGTACCTACCACTCTCCCTCTCATACTTTCTCTACCGTGAGTTACAGTGAGTGAGGTGGTATTTTCCGCTATTACATTTTTGATTCCTGGAAAGCCAAAGTCCTGAAGCTGTAAATAGTGCTCCCATTCAAGCATATTTCCTCCTCGAGAAGCGACTGGCATTCCTGGTATACCTCGGCTTCTCCCGGGAATGACGGTAATTTGGTTGGAACCTAAACTTCCAATCTGACCTACTATTTCTTCGGTTGTTCCTTCTCCTAAACTGGTCATAGCTACTACAGCGGCTACTCCGATGATGATTCCTAACATAGTAAGGAAAGAACGAAGCTTATTGGATAGGATACTGGCAATGGCACTTTGCAAAGTCTCAGACAGATTCAACTACTTCTTCCTCCACCAATTCTTTTAGAACCTCTAAGGCCTCCACAGGTTGCTCTATAGTTTCATTATCTACTAATTGCCCGTCTCTAAAATGGAGAATCCGGTGGGTGTGAGAGGCGATATCCCGTTCATGAGTAACTAAAACTATGGTTTTGCCTTCTTGATTGAGTTCCTGGAGAATATGCATTATCTCTTCACTCGAGCGAGTGTCCAGGTTTCCTGTGGGCTCATCGGCGAGAATAATGGAGGGGTCGTTAACTAAAGCTCGGGCAATGGCCACTCGTTGCTGCTGTCCTCCAGAGAGTTGATTGGGGTAGTGATGAATCCTGTCTCCTAAACCTACTGCTTCCAAGGATTTTATAGCTTGCTCTTTTCTTTTTTGAGAAGGAATTCCCGCATAAATTAAAGGAAGTTCCACATTTTGTAAAGCAGTTAACCGAGGAAGAAGATTGAAGCTCTGAAAAATGAAACCTATTTTTTTGTTTCGAATCTGGGCCAGCTGATTTTCATTGAGCTGTGACACCTCTTGTCCATCGAGAAAATAACGACCCCGAGTGGGACGGTCTAGACAGCCTAAAATATTCATCAGGGTAGATTTTCCCGAACCGGAAGGTCCCATGATGGCGACGAATTCTCCTTCTTCTATTTCAAAAGACACTCCCCGGAGAGCTTCAACTTGCACTTCTCCTAACTGGTAAATTTTCCAGAGGTCTTCTACTTTTATTACTGGTTGATTCATTGTTTTCACCTCTAATTCTACCTTCCCCCGGGCATGCCCATAGGAGGACCAAAATTAGATTGAGAAGAAGTGGAAGAAAGGATTAGAAAAACTTCTTCGCCTTCCTGTAGTCCTTCTTCAATTTCCACCTGGGTATCGCTTCTCAAGCCTGTTTTTACTTCTTTTTGTACAGGTTGTCCATCAGGACCTTTTACTAATACTTGGGCTTTTCCTCCTCTTTCTTCCAGAGCTTCAAGAGGGATGATAATAGCATTATCCTTACTTTTGATGATAATTTCTGCCTCAGCGGTCATTCCAGATAGGAGAATATTGTCGGGGTTGGGTAACTCTATGGTGGTTTCAAAAACCACTATATTTTCTACTATTTTTCCTTCTGGAGCAATGGTGGTTACTTTTCCCTCAAATTGCTGGTTGGGGAAAGCATCGAGAGTAACCACGGCCTTCTGGCCTTTTTCCACCTCTGGGACATCGATTTCATTTATTAATATTTTTACTTTCATGGTGGAGAGGTCTCCTATGGCGACTACTCTCTCTTCAGAGAGGACTGAATCTCCTTCTTCAGGATCTACCACAAGAAGAGTGCCATCGATGGGAGACTTAAAGGTACATTTTTCTAAATCATTTTCAATGGATTCTATATCAGCCTCTATTTGCTCAATTTGGGCTTGCAACTTTTCTATATCTTCCGGGGCAGCTCCATCTTTGACATCTTCAAATTGAGCTTGAGCGGAGAGATAAAGTGCTTCTTTTAATGTTACCTGGTCTTCGCTTTGCTCTAAGGTTTCTTGAGAAATACCACCGCTTTTAAATAGTTCTTGATTTTGAGCCAGGGTTTTTTTCGCCGACTGATAGGCGATTTGAGCTTCTTTTAGCTGGGCTTCGGCCTGTCTTAGCTCGACTTCTTTAGGTTGAGCTAAGAGTTTTTTAAGGTCAGCCTGAGCACTCTTCAATTGCGCCTTTGCTTTTCGAAGAGAAGTTTCCAGTTTGGTAGTATCTAATTGAAGTAGCGGCTGGTCTTTTTGCACTTTTTCTCCCGCCTGGGCAAAAATCTTTACCACTTCTCCGCTCACATCTGCTTTTAATTCTATTCGGTTCTGGGGTTCAAGAGTCCCCAGCTCCGATACGGTTTGCTGAATGGTGCCTCTGGTTGCTTTAGCAGTAGGCATATTGGCTGTACTGGTAGTTTGTTGTCCTGAAGAGGAAAAACGGGGAGAAAAGAAAAAGACAGCCAGAATTCCTCCTATTGCTAAAATGAGAGGAAGAATAACTTTGTTACGTTTTTTCACTTATATTTTGCTCCTTTTCTACATTATTGTCTATTATAGCTTGGTGGTCAAATAGAGAAAGTCAAACTTTGTTAAACTAACCTATACCTAAAATACCAACCTTTTGTTTTTAAGTTCCTTTTTCCGGGGAAATTATAAGACGCTTTTGGGGCTTTTTGGTGAGCAATTTGTGACCAATTTATGAAAATCACAGACATTGAGAAAGTAATGCGAAATAACACCTTAAAGAGTAGAATAGAGCTAAAATAAAAATCAAGGAGATGGATATGGAAGATAGGGTTGATTTTTCAGTGGTCATTCCTGTTTATAATGAGGAGGAGGTTCTTCCCGAGACTTACAGAAGGATGAAGGAGGTGATGAGCTCTGCCCCGGGTAGCTATGAGCTCATCTTCGTTAATGATGGAAGCCGAGATAAAAGCCAAGAGATTTTAGAAAGCTTTGCCCGAGGAGATGAAGCGGTTAAGCTAATCAATTTCTCCCGTAATTTTGGTCATCAAGTAGCCATCACCGCAGGGTTGGACTATGCAAAAGGACAGGCAGTAATCGTAATTGATGCCGATTTGCAAGACCCACCAGAGGTTATTTTAACCATGATAGAAAAATGGAGAGAAGGATATGAAGTAGTTTACGGAAAAAGAGTAAAACGGGAAGGAGAAAGTTTTTTTAAAAAGTTTACTGCTTCTTTCTTTTATCGCCTCTTGAAAAGATTTACCACTATAGACATACCGGTGGATACTGGTGATTTCCGCTTGATGGATAAGAAAGTAGTTGATGCTTTGAGGCTCTTCCGGGAAAAGAATCGTTTTATGAGAGGGCTGGTG
>FZPS01000004.1_pt133 | contig 18637 bp, 18 predicted proteins | sample 1817821 | NCBI WGS metagenome assembly FZPS01 (sample SAMEA104158645, study PRJEB21678) | metagenome | place: Germany | collected 2015-04-21
GCACAATATTGTTCATATATTGTGCTGTCTATTATTTTAATTTTTAATAAAACTTCATGTATACATTCACGGCCTTCATTTACCGCTATATAATGATCAATTAACCAAAAATAGTGATTAATTAATAATGCCTTTATATCGTCTTTTACTCCTTCAGCTTCTTTATACTCTTTTTCTAAGGCATAAATTGCTTGTTTGAGCTGTCCAACTTCTAAAGACTTTAATTCACGTTTGATGGTAAGAATACCATATAAAACGCCATAAACTGGAACCCAAGCTGCTACATTGGAATCTTTTTTCCCTGATGCTAGTACGACTTCATATAGCTTGTAAAAGAGCTCGGATTCCAAAAGCTCTAAGTCAATTTGTTTAGGTTCAATAAAAAAGGCTTCCCTAAATAAAGCCTTGGCAGGAATTTCTTCCCCACAGAGCGCATAGCAATCGGCCATTTGTGCTAGTATATCAGCTTTTTTAGGAGCTGCTTTATTTGCATCCTTCAAGTAGCGAAGCGATGTCGTATAATCGCCGAGTTTTTTATAACAAAGCCCCATTCTTGCATATACATCTGCCTTATCTTGCGTTCTGCTTTCTTTTAGTATACTTGAAAAAGAATCCAAGCAGTACCGAAAAACTCCTTGTTGTATAAAAAATAGTAAAGATTCATACTGAGGAATGTCATGCTTTAAAAGGGAGTAAAAATGCTTCCATTTAGATATCAGCTGTTCCCCTTTTTCGTAGCCATTCGAAAAAGAATCTATCATTTTCATCTCATTTGCCCAGTATGTTGCCACCTTCAAGGCAAATAAAATATCTGTATTTTCGAGGTCTTGCGATAAGATGCTTTCAAGTTCTTGTTTTGCTTCAAGAGGTTTTGCATTTTTTAACAATTCATACACATTTTGAAGCTGTGAATCAGACCTGCTACTCATAATTACCTACTATTATACTTAAAAACTCTCTTTAGTCAATCTAGAAAGGAAAAATTGCGAAAAATGGGCTAAAGTTTATAATACGTTTTATTGCTTTAGTCAATACTCTATTTTTGCTTTTTTCAAAAAATTGACTTTTATAGAAAAACTTTAAGGCATTTACATATTTCTATCTCTTTGCTACTATATAAGTATGAAAAAACCTATTTTAGCGCCATCTTTGCTCGCCTCTGATTTTACGAAACTTGGTGCAGCCATACAAAAAATAGAAGAAGTAGAAAATGCCTTTGTACATATCGATGTAATGGATGGCAGTTTTGTTCCGCAAATATCCTTTGGCCAGCCGATTGTACAAGCAATTCGCCCACTGACAAAACGCATTTTTGATGTCCACCTTATGATAGATAATCCACAAGCACATTTTAAAAGCTTTGTTGACTCTGGCGCAGATTACCTTACCTTTCATTATGAAAACACGATTCACCACCATAGACTGATTCAAGAAATTCGCGACCTTGGGGCAAAACCAGGTATAAGTATTGTCCCCTCAACTCCCGTCTCTGTCTTGGAAGAAATACTACCGCTTGTCGATTTAGTGCTCGTAATGTCAGTAAATCCAGGTTTTGGCGGACAAAAACTCATCCCTTCTTGCTTAAATAAGGTAAAAAACTTAAAAAAGACTCGCCAAAAGAGCTCATATTCGTATATAATATCAATAGATGGTGGTGTAAATTCCGAGACACTTCCTTCTGTTTTAGAGGCAGGTGCCGATCTTGTCGTTTCGGGTTCTTCTTTTTTTTCCGGTGATTTGCCTTGGGGAAAAGCATAGGAGTTTGGAATAAATCCTGTTTTTATAAGAGTTTAAAAAGCCGGTAAAAGTCTGTATGTAAGGATGTAAGTATGCAAAACAAAAATATGAAGCAGATTATTATTCTTTTTCTTTGTTTTTTTATCTTAATGCACCTTTCTGTTTTTTCTCAAGAGGGGACTGCTTCGAATTTAGATGAATACGCTCCTCATTTTGTTCAGCAAGGCATAAAGGCATATGAAGAAAATAATTGGGATCTTGCGATACATTTTTTTAAAAGAGCTACGGCCTTCCCATCTACTGCAACGCAAGAATTGTGGTATATGCTGATTATGTCTGAACTGTATGCAGAAAAATACGAGGATCTTTTACTGGACGTATATGAATTCAAAAAAAATTTCCCAGGTAGCTATTTAACTTCGTTTATAGAGTATCAAGAAGGAAGGGCGCATTATTATTTGAAACAATGGGATTTGGCTATTTCTGTATTATCAGATTTTTGCGTAGCCTATCCAGAACACGAACTCTATGCATCAAGTCTTTTTTGGATTGCAGAAACTCTGTATGCTATGCATTATTATTCTTTAGCGGCATCTTTTTATGAGCGGATTGCCGATGAATATCCAAAATCGGTAAAGATGACAGAAGTTTTATACCGACTAGATGTGATACACCAAAGAGAAAAAGAAGAAAAATTACTGCTTCTTTTGCAAGCAACTTCTGAAGAATATCTTTCCTCCAAGGAAGAGTATGAGCGACAACTACGCCAATTTCAAACTGAGGAAGCTATCGGCTTGCGCAAGCAGCTCAACGATGCGCAGGCTAAAATAGCACAATTGGAATTTGATAAAAATGAAGCAGACTTGCATTCCAGTTTACAAGCTGAAGAAATAGTACAATTGCAAAATCTTTTAGATAATATAGAAAAGAACGAAGCAAAAAGTGCTTCGCAAGATCTCATAAAACAAATACAAATGCTCAAAGAGAAAGCAGCACAAATAAAGATTGAGCTTGAAGAAAACACCCTTGGTGAAGAATAAGCTAAAGAGGAGAATAAAGTGAAAAAAAAATTGACTATTATCCTATGTTTCTTTGTTTCTTTGTTAGCCTTTGCAGCTCAACAAGAGAAGCGTTTTGGCAATTTAAAAGTTGTTCTACACGATGTATCTTTGACTCATTCGCTTTATTTTATCGATGCACAAACGGAAAAAACTTTTCCCATTTTTGACACCATAGATGCCTCTTCAAACAATCGGTTTTATTTACAGACAGATTTGATGATGTACAGTTTAGCAAAGTCTTCAGGAGTGCTTGGGAGTCAACAGTTTACTGAGAATGGTTTCCAAGTTTTGTACGAGATTAAGGATATTGCGACGATATTGTTTGATTATGTTTTTTCTGCCTCACCTGGTAGGAATGCAGATGATTTTGATCTACTTAGTCTCTCTGTGCACCTTGTAAATAAGGCGAAAAAATCACAAAACTTTGCACTTAAGGCTGTTTTTGACACGCATCTCGGTGAAAAAACACAAACTCATTTTTCAACGCAATTAGAACCTCTTATTAAAACTGAAATGAATTTTTCTCGCTTAGTAGAAGAAGGCTGGATAAAAAGTAGCGATGGTTTGCGCAGTATTCAATTTAATTTTCCTGAAAGCGCTTTTTCACCATCGCATGCTCGACTTGCAAATAAGGATTTTGTACTAGCACAAACATGGGATATAAATGGCTTAACGGGACGTAGCTTCAACTCTGTATATTCATATAACAATTCTGCAGTCGCCTTATACTGGGCTGCACAAAAGACTGACCCTGAAAAAACTGCTCTTTTCCAACTCTCTTTGAGTTTTGCACAAGACGGCTTAGATCCTTATAGAGTAGTTAGCGCAAAAGTAGAAAATCAAAAGATTTCTGAGCCTGTTTTAGAAAAACCAAGTCTTGATACAACCATTATAGAAGAAAAGAGCGGGCTTGAGGAACCTTTAGATGACCTTTCCGTGCAGGCAGAAAATCCCTATGCGTATACAAAATCCATAACGAGCGATCAACTTGATAAGGCATATATCGAAGCGCTTTTGGCAAAAATCGAAGCCTTGGAAAATGAGGATACGTCTTTGGATCGAACAGAATTATTAAAGTTAAATGCAGAACTTGATGCAATATTAGAATTTTTAAGGAAATAAAACCTTCTATGGCCCCTGTTGATATAATAAAAAAAGCACAATCTCTGCTGGCAAAAAAAGAATATGCCAAAGCGGCAAATCTTTTGGAGCCAAATATCATCAGTTTTAATAACTCTTTTCAATTTCACTATACACTCGGACTTTCTTTTTTGTATTTGGGTGATATCGGGGGGGCGGAATTATATTTTAAAAAGGCTCGAAATATAAAAATGCAAGATGTCAACTTAATTCTTGCGCAAGCCTGTATTTTTTTGAGAAAGGGGCAGGTAGATCGCTCTCTTTCGTATTGCCTTGATGCCTTAGATATCGATGCACAAAATCCGTACGCACGACGATTTTTGCTTTTATTGAAAAAATACGGCGATACAGAAATTATTTCTCAGTGGATATATAATGGTAAAATTCTACGATTTTATCCCCCGCTACCAAAAAAAAATCCTGTTTTTTCTATCCTAGCAGTTTTTTTGACTCTATCTATACTTGGGCTTGGTGCTTTTTTCTTTTTGCAAAAACAAAATCACGCACAAATACAAAGAGCTGATTTATCCGCTCTCAATTTAACACTGGAAGAAAAAGCCAATAGCTTGGAAAAAGACATAGCCACTTCGTTATATCGTTATATTTTGACAGCGAGCGAGCTTGAAAAATCTTATAAAAAAGCACAAGACGCATTTCAAAAAAACGACGATACGCTTTCACAAATTGAAATAAACCGTATCCTCAACTCAAATGCCTCATTTGCAATTAAACAAAAGGCGCAACTTTTGATGCAGTATTTAGCTGAGCCGACCTTTGACTCATTGAAAACAAAGCTTCAGTATGCAGATATTGTAAAAGATCCATATTTGTATTTAGATTGTTGGGTGCTTTGGGGTGGCAGGCTATCAAATCTTCTGCGAACTGAAACAAAGAGCGAAGCGCAGTTCTTGATTGGGTATGAGGATATGAAAAAAATAGAGGGTATTGTTCCTGTTATCATTCCAGCCAATATACAAGTCGATGAAACACGCCCCTTGGAAATACTGGGGAAAATACAAATTGTCGATTCAGCTATTGTTATTAAAATAAAATCAATATATCAGTCAGTCTATGATTAGTTTTTTTTATTTTTTATAAAATTTAAAAAAAATACAAAAAACTAAGGCAAAACGCCACTAATATAAGGGAGGACAGTATGGCAAAAATAACAAATGATTTTAGTGCTTCTGAGGATTTACCGGAAAAATTAAAGGCTTTAGAAGCAGCTCGTTTACAGATTGAAAAACAGTTTGGGCAAGGTTCCCTCATGAAGCTAGGGACTGCGGCAAATGCTGCAGGGATAGAAGTAATTCCTTCTGGATCTATCTTGCTCGACGAAGCTTTGGGAATCGGTGGTTATCCGAGGGGGCGAATTATTGAAGTGTATGGACCTGAATCTTCAGGAAAAACAACCTTGGCACTTCATGCAATCGCAGAAGCTCAAAAAAAGGGTGGCATTGCCGCATTTATCGACGCGGAACATGCCTTGGATCCAGTGTATGCAAAAAATCTTGGCGTAAACATCGATGAGCTTTGGGTATCGCAACCTGATACGGGAGAGCAAGCCCTTGAAATAGCAGAAAGCTTGGTGCGATCCGGTGCTGTGGATATCATAGTCGTGGACTCCGTTGCAGCTCTTACCCCACAGGCAGAAATCGAAGGAGATATGGGAGACTCACATATGGGCTTGCAAGCTCGTTTGATGAGCCAGGCTCTGCGAAAACTTACGGGAACTATCGGAAAGTCAAAGACAATTTTGGTTTTTATTAACCAAATTCGTATGAAAATAGGTGTTATGTTTGGAAATCCTGAAACAACAACTGGTGGAAATGCCCTTAAGTTTTATTCCTCTGTTCGTTTGGAAGTACGACGTTTTGAATCTATTGATGCAAAGGGTGAAGAAGACTCCGTTGGAAACCGTGTTCGTGTAAAAGTAGTGAAAAATAAGGTTGCCCCACCTTTTAGAAAGGTAGAACTCGATATTTTCTTTGGAAAGGGTATTTCTGCTATTTCAAGCTTACTCGATGCAGCTGTAAAACATGAATTTATCGATAAAAAAGGTTCGTGGTATGCTACGGAAACAGAAAAAATTGGTCAGGGGAGGGAAAATGCAATTGCGTTTTTAACAGCAAATCCTGATTTCACAAAGGAGCTTGAGACGAAGCTTCGAGAAAAATTGTTTCCTAACCAAAGGCTCGCCCCAGATAAGGCACCTAAGAATACAAAAGAACTTGTAGACGAGCTTTTTGAAAAATAAAATATGCAGGAAGAAAAAACACGGAGAAGGTCCCAGAGCGTTGTTTTGGGACTTGGCTCCAATAGATCTTTTGCCTTTCAAGGAAAAAATCTCGGTCCACTTGAAATCCTAGAGCGTGCATGTCAGGCACTTTCTGGTATTTTTCTGCCAGAGAGTTTTTCCTATTCTTCGGTATATAAAACAAAGGCTATGTACTACGAAAACCAAGCTGATTTCTACAACATGGTAGTGATTGGCGATTATGCAGGAGATCCACAGTCTTTGCTAAAAAAGACGCAGGAAATAGAAAGACTTTTTGGGCGAGATAGGACGAGGGAAATCCCCAAGGGACCACGCAGTCTCGACATTGACATTGTCTTGTTTTATGATGAGATTGTGCAGAGCCCGCTTTTGGAGATACCACATCCAAGAATCAAGGAAAGAGCCTTTGTTTTGCTTCCTTTACTTGAGCTTTTACCCGAATCTGCCGACCCTATAAGTGGACAGTTGTTTAAAGAATCACTGGACCTATTGGCTCAAGAGGATATTGAAATCCATAAAATCAATATCATATAAAAGCTTCATAAAAAAACGCTGTTTTAAATTTTTATAGGGGTAGATATGGAAACTGCAGAAATAATAAAAACTGAAGATGCAAAAACAGTTAAGCTAGAGAGTTTTGAAGGACCACTCGATTTATTATTGTTTTTAATTAAAAAAAATGAGATAAATATTTACGATATACCCATTGCAGAGATAACCGAACAATTTTTGGATTATATGGACTATGCGGTATCGACAGATTTGCATAGCTTAACAGAATTCTATGCGATGGCTGCAGATCTTTTGTATATTAAATCGAGGCTTTTACTACCTGTAGCGGTTGATTTTGATGGCGAGGACTTGGAAGACCCACGCAAGGATTTGGTTGACAGACTCATCGAGTATCAAAAATTTAAGAAATTGACGAGCTTGATGGAAGAAAAAGAGGCAGAATCGGAGTGGAGTTTTGAGCGAAAACGCATACAAACTGTTTTGCCCTTTGAAGAAGAAGAATTATGGGAAAAAATAGATACTTGGGACTTGTTAAAAACCTTTTCTACCCTTGTTTCTTCATATAATTCTGAAAGGATTTTGGATTTATACGAGGAGATTTCTGTAAGTGAAAAAATAACACTTATGAATGAACTTTTAGAGGAACGGGGAGAGTGCTTTTTTACCGACTTAATCGTGCGCAAGGAAAACTTGCTCGATATTGTCTGTGCTTTTATGGCAATTTTAGAAGCGGTTAAATTTAAAATGGCAAGTATTTATCAAAACAGGATGTTTGGAGATATTAAAATAAAGCCCTTTGAGGCTGCATAAAATGGAGTTTGATTTGGAAAAAGAAACAGCATTGATTGAAGCGATTTTATTTTTGGAGGGAGAGCCCTTGGATGAAAATGCTTTAGCAAAGATTTCAGAGCTTTCCAAGGATGTTGTTTTATTATGCATAGATGCCTTGCATAAAAAATATAAGGAAGAACATTCAGGTTTTGAATTGGTGCAAATTTCTGGTGGCTGGATTTTGAGTCCTAAAAAAGATTTGTGGGACTTTTTGAAAGAGCGATACGGGAAAAAAAATGAAGCCCGCCTTTCGAAGGCAGCTATGGAAACGCTTTCGATTATAGCCTATTCTCAACCTATAACTCGCTCAGAAATAGAGGCGATTCGTGGCGTCTCTGCCGACAATATGATTCGCCTCCTCGTTGAACGAAATTTTATCCGTGAGGTGGGGAAAAAAGATATTCCTGGAAAACCGGTGCAGTTTGGTACAACAAAAGAATTTTTAAAGTTTTTTAGATTAAATAGTATTGCAGATTTACCTAAACTCGATGAAACAGAAAGTGAGAGGTTTGAACTTGCCCGATAAAAAAAAAGATGCTAGGCCAGGAAAAAATAGCGATATAGCAAAAGAAGATATGTTTCCTCTGCGTTTGCAAGTCTATTTAGCTCGTTGCGGTGTAGCAAGCAGGAGAGGAAGTGAGGCTTTTATTATTGCGGGAAGAGTGAGCGTAAATGGAAGCACTGTAAGTGAACTGGGGACAAAGGTTGAAAAAGGAGATAGTGTTTTAGTCGACGGAAAGCCAATTCAACTAGAAGAAAAAAAACGCTATGTGCTTTTACACAAGCCAGCTGGCTTTGTTTGCTCCGCAAAAGATGAAAAAGGTCGGCAATCTGCCCTAGATTTATTGAAACCGCATTTTACTGAGCGATTGTTTACGATTGGTCGCCTCGATATGTTTTCTTCAGGCTTACTTTTGTGCACAAATGACGGTGATTTTGCCGCAAAACTAGCTCATCCATCTTCAGGCTTAGAAAAAGAATATCTTGTTGTAACGACCACTCCTATTCCGCAGGAACTGCTGCGACAGTTTGTGAAAGGTATTCGCATAGCGGATGTTTTTTATAAGTGCAAGGCTGCCGAATTGGTCAATCCATATACCATGCGTATTACATTGGTGGAAGGGAAAAATCGTGAAATTCGTCGCGTCTGTGATCATTTTAATATTACAATAAAGCGCCTTATTCGAACGCGTATCGGGTTTTTAGGTCTTGATGGATTAGATGTTGGCTTTCATAGAGAACTAGGTGCGGATGAAGTCAAAAAACTTGCCTTATAAAATAAAAATATAGAGAGGTTTTCCTATGGTTATAGCAATTGACGGTCCTGCAGGAACGGGGAAAAGTACTATTGCAAAACGCATTGCCGATTATTTTAGTATTAGCTTTCTTAACTCAGGGAGTTTTTATCGTGGTATATGCTTGCTATTGCTTGAAAACAAAAAGGATTTAGAAAACGCTGCTGAAGTTTGTGATTATGCGCTTCGTTTACATATTGACTATATCGATGAAAGACTCGTCATAGATGGAAGAGATGTTGAAGATCTTCTCCATAGCGATATGGTTGATCGCCATGTTGCTCAGCTTTCTGCTATTCCTGAACTGCGTAGCATTGTAAACGAAAAGATTCGCGCTATTACAAAATCGCAAAGCATTGTCTGCGAGGGGAGGGATATGACGACTGTTGTTTTTCCCGATGCTGACTATAAGTTTTATCTTGACGCTTCCTTGGATGTGCAAGCACAAAGACGTTTTGATCAAGGAGTAAGTGATTTAAGCTTAGAAGAAATAAAAGAAACAATTCGAAAACGCGATCTCATCGATAAGGGAAAAAGTGTTGGTGCATTAAAAAGAGCGGCAGATGCTATATATATCGATACTTCTGACTTGACCATAGATGAGGTTTGTGCGATAATTGTAAGCAAAATAAATATATAAGGGTTTTTTATGGAACAGATGGAAGTGGAAAAGAATGAAGTTGACATTCAAACACAATTGCAGGAAGAGTATCTTAAAAGTTTAGATGCTCTTGAAGAAGGGCAACTTGTAGAAGGTACCGTTGTACAAGTTTCAAATGAAAGAGTTTTTGTCGACGTTGGTGGCAAATCAGAGGGAGAAATTCCCGCAATCGAATTTACCGAGCTACCAGAAGTAGGCGACGTGGTTAGCGTCGTTGTCGTCAATAAAGAAAATAAGCACGGTGCTGTTGTTGTATCGAAACAAAAGGCTGATACAAAACACCTTTGGAAAAACTTAAAACAAGCTCACACCAATAAAACATTGGTTGAGGGTACTATAGATAAGGTTATAAAAAGCGGTTACGAAGTAGATTTAAGTTACGGCGTAAAGGCTTTTTTACCAATTAGCCAATCAGACAGCCAAAAGGTTGATGATCCAGAATCACTTGTTGGAATAAAGAGTATGTTTTATATCGAACGACTCTATTCTGACGGCAAATCAAATATCGTTGTAAACCGAAGAAAATACCTCGAAGAACTCATAGATACAAATCGTGAAACCTTCTTTTCTACTGTTGCTGTTGGTGACGTAGTAAAAGGTGTAGTAAAGAGCTTTACAAGCTTTGGTGCTTTTATAGACCTCGGTGGTTTTGATGGTCTTTTACATATAAACGATATGAGCTGGGGACATGTAACACGTCCAAAAGATTATGTGAAAAAGGGTCAAGAAATAGAATTAAAAGTTATACGCCTTGACTCCGAAGAAAAGCGCATAAATCTTTCTCTAAAACACTTTACTGACGATCCATGGCTCCATTTTGAAGATAAATATCAAGTAAATGCTATTGTAAAAGGCAAGGTTACAAAACTTACAGAATTTGGTGCTTTTATTGAGCTTGAAGATGGTATCGAAGGACTTGCGCATATCTCAGAATTTTCTTGGGTGAAAAAAATCAACAAGCCTCAAGAAGTTGTTAAGATTGGCGAAGAAGTAGACTGCATGATTTTAGGCTATGATATCCAAGCAGGACGAGTATCTTTGGGACTTAAGCAAGTAACTGAAAATCCTTGGGATTCTATCGTTGAGTCCTATCCTGTTGGTACAAAACTTACTAAAAAAGTGGTAAAGCTTACCAATGCTGGTGCATTTATTGAACTTGAAGAAGGCATAGATGCATTCTTGCAGCTAGATGATTGGTCATGGACAAAGAGAATAAAATCCTTTGCAAATGAATTAGAAGTCGGTCAAGAGATAGACTGCGTTATTGTAGAAAATAATCCTGAGTCAAAACGTATTCGAGTGAGCGTAAAAGACCTTGAAGAAAATCCTTGGGTTGAATTTGCAAAAACCTATAAGTCAGGTTCTATCGTTGAAGCAGAAATAACTTCAATCATGGACTTTGGTATTTTTGTAAAAGCTCCATTGGGAATCGAAGGTTTAATCAATAAATCAAATCTCAGTGATTCCCGTGAAGAAAGCTTTGAAGAAGCTGTGAAAAAATACACGGTTGGCGATACTATTTCTGTCTATGTCGTTGATGTGAATCCAGGCAAAGAAAAAGCTGCTTTTTCCGTAAAAGAATACAAGCAAAAAATGCAAAGAGATGAAATGTCTCAGTATTTATCTCAAGGTGATGGTGAAAATGCAGATGCCTACACCCTTGGCGATATGCTAAAAAACAAAACGAATTAATGAGTAGCGATGAGCGAGAAATCGATGAAAGCTATTGACATTGAAAAATTAAATACACTCGTCGAAATAAACTCGCTCATAAACTCAAACTATACAGATATAAACGCATTGTTGATCTATATTTTAGAGTCGGCAATGCGTTTAGTTGAATGTGAATCTTCTTCTATTCTCATGCTTCATGAACCAGATAATACCCTTCGCTTTGAAGTTGCTCTGGGGCCAAAGGGCGTTGAGGCAAAAGGTATCATTGTTGCACGTGAGGGCAGCATTGCTGGTTGGGTTATTGAACATAATCAAAGCATTGTTATTGACGACGTTTCTAATGATCCTCGTTTATTTACCAAGGTACAGGATCAAACGGGATATATAACACGCACTATGATAGCTGTACCCCTCCGTGTTGATAATGTCTGCATAGGCGTTCTAGAGCTCATAAATAAAAAAGAAGGAAAAACCTTCACGGAAGCTGATTTACAGATAATTGAATTGCTTTCCACGCAAGCTTCCATTGCCTATAACAACGCGCAGACCTATACCCAAGCACAAAAAGAAATTTCTGTTTTGCAAACTGCGGTAAATGCCGGACCTGAATACCATACCTTTGTCGCAGAAAGTAAACCAGTACTCGATTTGCTTTCTGTAATCGACAGAGCAGCTGAAACAAATTCTTCTGTTTTGATTTTGGGTGAAAGCGGTGTTGGAAAAGAGCTTTTTGCAGAGCAATTACACTTAAAAAGTGCGCGAAGGGAAAAACCTTTTATCCGTGTAAATTGTGCCGCCCTTTCCCCACAGCTTTTAGAAAGTGAGCTTTTTGGACATGTAAAAGGTGCCTTCACCGATGCGAGCCAAAACAGACTTGGACGATTTGAGGCGGCCGACGGTGGCACCATCTTTTTGGATGAGATTGGCGAACTTCCGCTCGAAGTACAAGTGAAACTTTTGCGTGTTATACAGTCAAAAACCTTTGAAAAGGTTGGTTCTAGTACAACGCAAAAAGTTGATGTGCGAATTATTGCAGCGACAAACCGAAACCTAGAGGAAATGGTTGCAGAAGGTCGGTTTCGAAGCGATTTATATTATCGTTTGAATGTTTTACCCTTGCTTGTTCCCCCTCTACGAAATAGAAAAGACGATATAAAACCTCTAGCTCTTTTTTTCTGTCGTAAATTTTCGTCGGAAACAAAGAAAGATTTTACTGGCTTTACAAAAGAGGCATTGAATTCTTTATATTCCTATTATTGGCCGGGGAATGTGCGTGAACTTGAAAACTCAATCGAGAGAGCCTGTGTGCTTGGAAAACCACCGCTTATAACAGAGCGTGATTTATTGTTGCAGTCGACAAATCATACAGAAGCAGCGCAATCTTTTAATTTTGATTTGCAGGATAAAACATTGAAAACAGTGATGAACGAATGTAAAAAAAACTATATAATAAAAATACTAGAAGAGGTACAATGGAATCAAACTGAAGCCGCAAAGGTTTTGGACGTGCAACGTACCTATGTTTCAAAACTAATAAAGGATTTACAAATTAAACTTTAAGGGGCAAAAAAATGGCAGCTAAAAATTTTACAGAAAAAGATGCAGAAAAAACAATTTCAAAAAAGGTGAGTGAATTTTTATCAAAACAGAGAATTTTACTTATAAGTATACCGCTTGTTTTAATTCTTATTGCAGGGATTTACGGTGCTGTGACAGTGATTAACAATTCAGTCGCAAAAAAAGATTTTGAAAACTTGGATACTATTTTATTTAGCTTAGAAAAAAAAGCAATGGGTGCATCAGAAGATACATTATTGCAAAGTATTCATGAAACAAAGCAAGAGTTGCAAGCCTTTGTAGCTAAAAAGAAAAAAGGTGCTGCAAGTGCTCGCGCTTCTATGGCGCTTGGCGGTTTAGAATTTGAAGAAGAAAACTACGCAGAGGCTATGGATGCTTATCTTGCAAGTGCAGAGGCTAACAAAAAAGCCTATACCGCTTCTGTTGCCTATTATAATGCAGCAATCTGCGCTGAAGAACTTGGACAACTTGAAAAGGCTCTTGAGTTTTTTGAAAAAGCAAAAAGCTCTCCACATTTTGCCCTTGTTCCGCAAACATTATTCAATATGGGAAGAATCGCCCTAGAATTGCAAGACAAAGAAGCTGCAAAAGGCTATTTTCAAACGCTTGTTGACAAATATTCGAATGAGTCCTGGGCAAATCTTGCAAAGTCGCAATTATTACTTTTGGAAACAGAAGAAAATCTCTAATACGGTGAATTTTTATGAAAAGAAAGGGGTATCAAGGTAAACTTTGTATATTAGTTATTTTTTCTTTGATACTTTTTTCTTCATCCTGTGGACTCCCGGTATACTATATAATCTACCCACCGGTAAATGCTGATAGTCTCCCCGGTGATACTCAAGAAAGCAGATTTTTTAGTTTTAAAACTGCCGATGCGCAAAACTCTACGAGTGATATCTATCGTGGTATAGATGTCTATTATAAAATTTATAACAACAAGAATGACCGTGATTCAGATATTAGTCAAATACAAGCGGTAAATTCTGAGTTTTCTCAATCTGGCTTTAATAAAATGCAGGGACTCGGTTATGTAAAATTAAGTAGCGAGCCAAAATTGCATAATAAGCCAGATGTTTTATTTGATAAAAATGACAGCGATTATTCTATAAAAATTCGTTTATTTGATGAGGGTTCTGAAGATAATAGGTATGAAGCTGGCTTTGAAATAAATGATACCGAATTTTCTCATAGCAAACCTTTTCGTTCAAATGGGAACAGTTTTCAATTTGGTGAAAAAAATTTACCTGCACAAGGTGACGCAGATTATACGCATAATGAAAATGAAGAAGAAAGCGAATCTTTTTGGGTAGCAGCTTTTGCTGTTTCAGTTGGGCGTGATGGTTTTTTTCAAGCCTATTATAGCAGTCTTTTACCCCTAGGCAGTATAAAAATACCCAAATATACGAGTAACTAATGGACTATTTTTTGTTTATTTGCTAGTATTGTCGAATACAGAAACCTGATCTGTGTTGTACACTTGGGATCATAGCTCATCAGGATAGAGCAACTGCCTTCTAAGCAGTAGGTAGGGGGTTCGAGTCCCTCTGGTCCCGCTCATATAAAGCTGTTCAAATGAGCAGCTTTTTTTATTTTCGCTCTTTCATTAGTTCTTTAATTTTTTCAAAACTTTCATCACTTATAACATGCTCAATAGCGCAGGCATCGCATTCTGCAATGTCGGGAGAAACACCGAGGGATATAAAAAAGGCGGTGAGGCTTTCGTGTTTTTCTTTTAGTTCTTGGTATTTTTGCTTACCTTGCTCGGTGAGCTGAATGGGGCCGTAGTGCTCGTGCTCGATCATACCTCGATCAACAAGGTTGTGTAGGGCGGCGTGCACAGATGGTTTTGAAAGTCCTAGGCGTTTTGCTATGTCGATTACCCGTGGGGTTTTATTTTCTTCGGATAAAAAGCCTATTGCTTCTAAATAATCTTCCAAGCTTTTTGTCATTATTTTACCTCATAAAAGATTTAAGGGGTCGAGGTCTACTTCAATGTAAACACCAGAGATAGGCTTATAGTGGGAAAGAAATCGCTCAACGGCTGTATGTATATATTTTAATTCAGTAGCACGCAGAAGAATTTGATGTCGGTGATTTTGTGCTATCATAGCGAGGGGGGCAGGGGAGGGGCCGAGAATCTCATCCCAGTATTCCTCATCGTTTGGGGCATTTTTTTTCTTGAGCGCTTCGAGTTCTGCTTCAAGTATCGTATAGGCTGACTCGGCAGCTTCCGCAGATTTTTCCTTACTCGCTGAGCGAAAAACAAGGCTTATGAGCCGTGAGAAGGGTGGAAAAAAGAGGTTTTTTCTTTGTTCGATTTCCCATTTATAAAAGCCTTCGATATCGGTATTGCAGGCAAAGTGAATTGCAGGGCGCTCTGGGTAAAAACTTTGGATTATAACCTTGCCGTCTGGGAAAAACCTGCCAGCTCGTCCTGCAACTTGTACCAAAAGGGAAAAAACCCGTTCATTGGCACGAAAATCGGGCATGTGTAAGCCGGTATCCGCTAGGACAACGCCGACGAGTTTTAAGCCAGGAAAGTTTAAGCCCTTGGCGACCATCTGCGTCCCAAGCAAAATAGATGTTTCTCCATTTCTAAATCGTTCCAGTTTTTCTGCAAGGTCGTTTTTGTTTTCTAAGCTGTCTGTGTCGAGCCGTTCAATGCTATAGCCAGGGAATTTTGCTTGTACTTCTTTTTCTATAAATTCAGTTCCAAATCCGTAATAGGCAATGTCAAGGCTATTGCAAGAAGGGCAGGAATTTTGTGCTTCCATCGTCCAACCGCAATAATGACAGCGAAATCGTTTTTCACTTTTATGGTAGGTGAGGGCAACAGAGCAATTTTTGCATTGCAAATCTTTACCACAGGAATTGCACTTAAAAAAATGAGTAAAGCCACGACGGTTTAAAAAAAGCATCACTTGTCGGTCTTCTTTTAAGACTTCTCGCATGTTTTCTTCAAGCTCAGGGCTTATACTCGAGCAAGACATGTCAGTGCAGGAGAGGTTTACAACTTTCATTTCTGGTTTTTCCCCACCGCTCAATCTTTCTGTGAGTTTGTGCTGTATTATTATTTTTTCTGACATTGCATGCCAAGCTTCAAGAGAAGGTGTTGCACTTCCCATTACAAGAAGGGACTGGTGTCTGCTAGAGCGCATCATTGCCACTTGCCGCGCGTGATAACGCGGTGTATTTCCTGCCTTATACGAAGCGTCATGTTCTTCATCTATAATAATAAGCCCAAGGTTTTCGACAGGTGCAAAGATAGCGCTTCTCGCCCCTACAACAATCTTTGCCTTCCCCTGTATAATTTTTTTCCATTCAGCAATTTTCTGGGCAATAGAAAGGGCCGAATGTAAAACAGCAAGTGAGTCTCCAAAACGTTCGCGTATTTCTTCGATTACTTGATGGGTTAGCCCAATTTCTGGTACGAGGTAGATGACAGATTTTCCCTCGGCTAAAGTTTTTTTTGCAAGCTGTAAAAAAACTTCTGTTTTTCCCGTTCCTGTATGACCAAATAAATAATGAAGTAAGGTATTGTTTTCTTTTCCAGCAAAGATATCTTCTATAGCCTTTTCTTGTTCTTGTGATAGATTTTTTTCTGCATAGCTTGCTTCTTCAGTAAAGCCAGTTGAAAAGCCCATGCCCCCATCGCTCGCTCGTCTTCCCGATGGTATCATCGCACTCAAAACTTCACCATGCGCACAAAGATAAAATCGTGCAATCTTTTTTGACAAATCGATGAGTTCGTCGGTAAAGACTCGCTCGCTGTCTATGATGCGAAGAAGGGATTTTATTTTTTCAAGCGGTACTCCGAGATTGAGGGATGCGATTTCTTCTTGCCTTACTTCTTTTACCGATATAATAAAGCCCGTCATCTTACGATTTCCAAAATAAGTTTCACAGCGCAAGCCCGCTTGAATTTCAAAAGATTTTTCTCCCTTTATTTTCGGTAGCTTTGTTGTCTCGGAAACCGTATACGTAAATGATTGATTTATAGGCACATTAAAAAGTACCTCTACAAAAATCATTTGTTTTTTCCTTCCAGCATAAGTATATCGTCGAGAACCCTTCGAACAAGTTTTAGGTCTTGCCAGGCTGGTCGTTTTAAGGCCTCGTCATGGAGAAGGGTTTGGGGAGAATAGCTTACAAGCAAGGGAGTGCTTTCTTTTTGTAGGGATGAAGCTTTATAGTCAAAAACCTTACCACGAATATCTTGAAAGTTTTGTTTTGGACCAAGGAGGCAGAGGCTTGTAAGGCTTCCAAGCGCAAGGATAAAGTGCGGTTGCATTTTTTGTATTTGAATATCCAAAAATGTTTTACAAGCATACATTTGCTCAAGCAGTGGTAATTTATTTTCTGGAGGGCGGCATTTAATTATTGGTGTAATATAGGTATTTGTATCCTCTGAAAGTGAAATAGCTTGAAGCATCTTGCTTAAAAGCTTGCCATCTTCACCCGACATGGGTATGCCGCTTTCATCATCCTGCATTGTTGGGGCTTCTGTTATAACGAGGACAAGTGGATTTTTTACTCCCCGTCCTTCAATCGCTTGTTTTCGAGATTGATGCAAGGCGCAACGAGTACATTCTTGCATCTTTGCATAGAGCGAAGATGAAGTATCGATGTTTGTCGTCCTTGTGTTTTCCTGAATATGCCCGGAACCTAGGTTTTCTTGTGGTTTTTGGATCCTTGAGTATTCCGGTTTTTGAAAATGCTGCGGGTCATTTTTTGTAAAACTCGGTTTTTGAGGCATTTTTTCTATAAAGTTATTTAAATCATCTTTTACTGTATAGCCAAGAAATGCAGATTCAATTGTATTGAGGTTTTCCCAGAGTTTTTGTGCTTTATCAAAAGATATCTTGTTCATCACTATTAAAATACTATACAAAGAGAAGCTATGCAAGGGTAGGCTTTGACTAATCCTTTTTTCTCTATTAAGATAAGCCCATGAAACGATATCTTTTTTTGTTTTATTGTATCTTACTTGTATTCTCACTTTTTGCCCTAAATGATGGTCAAAGGTTAGTGCCTGCAGGGCATTGGGTCTATGAAAGTCTATGGAAGCTAAGCTTGGAAACTGGCGAAGTTCCTCTTTTGAATACAGCGCCCCTGTCGAGGGCTGAAATAGATCGGTATATGACAGCACTCGATACAGCTCGTCTTTCTGTAGCGGGTGTGCAAGAGCGAGAGAGAGTCCTGGACTTTCTAAATAAGGGAACTCTTTCGTATAATCCTTCTCCGTTTACCGTCGGCATAGATCCGAGTCTTCATATAGAAAGCTACTATAAGTCAAGCACTGAAATTCCCTGGGTTTATGACAATAAAGAAAAAAAACACCTTCTAGATTTGCCAATAATCATCTCTCTCGAAAACTATCTTACAGCTGAAAGTAATTTTTTCCTTGCCAATAATTACTGGACAATGCTTGAAGCAGATAATGTTCTAAATATCCCTCTTGGCGACATGGACGCAGACATCCATTTTCCTGACTTTGCCTATATTTCTTTTGGCCTTCCTTTTGCGGGCAATTTTTCTTTTAATGTCCAACTTGGTAAGGGTGCTCTGAGTCTTGGAAAAACGCAGCTAGGAAGCATAATTTTAAGCGATAGTTTTTATCACGATGCCTATGCCGTTTTCTCCCTCTATTCGCCAAGATTTCGATATGCAGCCTATACCTTGCAAGCAGAAGTAAATAAATATCTGTATATGCATAAAATGGATTTTAATTTTAAACGATTTCAGTTTTCAATCCTTGAAGGAGCAATGGTAGCCGCACCTTTAGAACTACGGTTTTTAAATCCGGTGATGATTTTTCACAATTATGCAGCCTGGCGTAGTTATGATGAAGATGTCGATGAAAAAA
>FZPS01000082.1_pt142 | contig 18619 bp, 13 predicted proteins | sample 1817821 | NCBI WGS metagenome assembly FZPS01 (sample SAMEA104158645, study PRJEB21678) | metagenome | place: Germany | collected 2015-04-21
GCCGGATGCAGTAGTCTCGAAAGCATTTTCCTGCCCGATGATCTCATAGGCATCGGGGAGCGTGCTTTTGCCGGCTGTTTCAAGCTCACGACAATAAATTTGGAAAATATAACCTCAATCGCTCCAAACGCCTTTGAATACTGCCACGCTCTGGAAAACGTGAACATCTCCAGCAAAACCGAGTACCTGGGCGAGAGGGCCTTTCAAACCTGTAACAACCTCAAACATGTCAAAATAGGCAATGGGCTGCAGTACATCGAGTCTCACACATTCTATGACTGCAAAGCGCTTGAGAGCGTAGAAATCGGTAACGGCGTCCAGATCATCGGCACCAGCGCCTTTTCCCAGTGCAAGAATCTCTCCAGCGTAACAATAGGCAGCAGCGTTCAATTCATAGAGCCGCAGGCGTTTTACAATTGCCAAAAATTGAATAACCTCTTCATACCACCCAATGTTCACACGATAAGGTCTGAGGCCTTTTACGGCTGTTCCGGCTTGGAAAACCTCACCCTCTCCGAGGGGCTCAATGAAATCAGCACTAAGGCATTCCATTACTGCACCGCCCTCTTGGAAGTCATCATCCCCCATAGCGTTACTTTAATCAGAAACGAAGCTTTCTCCCATTGCTCAAGCCTCACCAATTTGGTGATTGGCGATGGAGTTACCAGGATGGGAGATCGTGCCTTTACCGAGTGCAGAAAGCTTGAACATGTGCACCTGGGCAGCTCGCTCCCTTCGCTCCCCTATGGCTGTTTTGACGTCGCTATCAGCTTGAAAGAACTCGTCATCCCCGACAACATTACCTTCCTGAGCGATCTCTGTCTCAGTTCCTGCACCAGCCTGACTAACCTTATACTGCCTCAAACTCTTGTCCATATCGGCAAGAGCGCGTTGCATAACTGCACCAGCCTGGAGCATCTCTCATTGCCCAGAGAGCTCGCCTCCATCGGTGCCTATGCCTTTGGCCAATGCTATTCCCTGAAAAGCCTCGTATTCCCTCCCAACCTGATGAGCATAGGCGATAACGCTTTTGGGTCATGTAAAGAGCTGAACTCACTCTACTTCAGGGGGGATGCGCCGCTCAGCGTGGGCAAAGACCTCTTTGAGAACGCCTCTGAAGACGTCACAATCTACTACAAGCCCGGGACAGCCGGCTGGCCCGAGCCTCATCAAACCTGGCATGGAGTTCCCGTCCTGCTCTGGGAGGAAGCCGGTATCTTTTCGTTGGAATTCTTTCGTATTAAAGATATCAAGGGATTCCAAAACGCCACTCTGAATGAAGATGCGCAAATGCCACTCATCCCTACCACTCAGATGAGTGCGCTGGAATCCTCTCTCGAGCCGGTCAGTAGAGGGCTGATCGCCGACGGGGTCACTCCGCTCATTATCAAAATCCATGAAAACGGGGCTGCCCATACTCCCCAAACCTGTCGTCTTAGCCTGATTCACACCTCCCAGCGGTACGATTCGCCGCTAATCAAAGGTCTTGGACAGCACCTCTGCCTGATTCAGAATGGCGAAATCCGCACGGCGAACGAAGAGGGGGAGCTCGAATTCACCATCCCCGCTCATCCCAATAGCACGTACACGCTCTATGCCTTTATCTCGCCTATCGAATCCTATGACATGGCCAATAGCTCTTATTATTGGGAGCTCTTTGATTTTGAAGCGAGAATAGGGCTGCTCGCATCCAAAGAGAATCCGGAGGAAGGCGAGCGCTTCCTGGCGCATCGGCTCTTTGATGTTTCTAAACCGCCAATCGTCCTGATTCATGACTTGAACGCCGGCGAATCCATGAAATATCTCCCCTCGGTTTTGAGTAATTACAGACCTGCGGAATTGATTTACCCGATCACTTACGGCTGTAAAATGAATCTGAAAACCGGCCGCCTCGATAACACCGCCAATACCATCTATCCGCTCTTTGACTACGATCCCAATAGAAGCCTCGTGCATATCCTGGACCAGCAGCTCAAAAAAGAGATCGAAGGCACTCCCACCACAGAACGGCTCTGGAAGGAATGGGCCTGGACCAGATACGACGTCATCGCCCACGGCCAGGGCGGGCTTCTGACGCGAATGCTCTGCGCCAGTGAACCGGTCTGGGGCGGGCAGGTCCTCCCCTTCCGCAACAAAGAAAACTTCAACCGCGGCCGCTTCCACTTTATCGTGACCATCGGCACTCCGCACAACGGCACCAGCCTGGCCCGCTACCTTCTGGAGCTGGAAAAGCTATCAAACTCGCTCTTCTCAAACCAGATACTCCCAGAGGAGCTCTCCTTCCTGAAATACTTCAGAGACAAGTTCGACCCCTGGGGTCCCCAAATGCAGATCGCCAACCATCCCAACTGTGCACCGGACCCCGGCGCTCTCTTTCATCTGATCCGCAGCTTCGTGGATTCTAACTCTGAAGCCTATTCGCTCCTGGGTCTCAAATTAAGCGGAAACCCTTACTGGAACAAGGGAACCGATATCGTACTGAAAGGCGGCTCCGATGGCATTATCGACGGCGCCAGCCAATTCGAAGGCTGCAGCAGTGTGACCCATCAATCTGGAATGATAGCCCACTGCGAGCCTGCCAAACTCCTGGGGGCCACCACCTATTCATACGTGACTCAGATGACAAGCTACGATCTGATCACCACTGCCGCCAGACTGCTGACATCCAGACAGAGCGGAAACTATAACCCCGACGCTTCCCCTCCGTTTACCCCCTTCACTCAGCCGAAGACACGGGATGCCGCCTGGAAAAAACAGATAGAGGACTTCGCGGCGCTGGCCATCCTCTCCTTCAACCCCAAAATACTGGAGTTCGATTGGGATACTTCGGGCGATATCTTCGTGAAGTTCGCTCAAAACATCAGCGGCCAGGCCTCTTCCGAAGTCACTCCGGCCGCGGCCAGAGCGATTCAGTGGTCAGTCGTCTATTACGGTCCCGAAGAGATGGATAGCGAAAACGCCGCTACATGGGTCACGGACCCGCAAGACCCCTACGGCATCCAAATAACGCCGCGCGAAAACCTGCAGGGCGACATCGTCGTGAGCGCTCTCTATGAGGAGCAGGAAAATCTCTTTTACGGCGCACCGATGCGAGTCTACTCTCAGCCGATCGAAAAAGAGATAACGGCCATCCTCTGCAAGCCTGAAGATACCATACTGGATGTTGGCGCCGGTCTCACCCCGGAGCTCTGGGCCATCTATGAGGATGGTAGCCAGGGGCGGCTCTTCATTGACGAAGACTCGGAGTTGGAGCTCAGCTCCAGTAATCCTGACACCCTCGCTGTGGATGGCCGGAGCCTCAAAGCGCTGGCACGCGGAGAGGCCACCCTCAGCGCCAGTTGGGGCGGCTTCCATTGCAATAGCGGCTACCAGGTCGGTTATGCTCAATCCTACAGTATCTACCTCTACAATGGCCGGGCAGAGGATGGCACCTTCTGGCTCTGGTGGCCCAGAGGCGCCCTGCAGATAGCCCCCACGCACCAGGGGCCCTGGGTGACCTACAGGACAGAGCCGCCCTACCAGGTCCCGTTCAATGAAGAAAACCGCTTCTACCGTATAATTGAGCACTTGCCCAATCCGGAGCAGTGAAATAGAAATAGAAAGAGGGCGACTTCTCCAATAAGACAAGCCGCCCTCTGATTCAAAGGGAGCCTCAACTGGGAGAAAACCGCAAACACTGTTATGAATAAAACGCTGTCAAAATTTCTCTGGAGGACGGTCAAAATCGGTCTTTGGACCGGGGGAATTCTGTTATTATTGTTCATTTTATTGGTTGTAATTACTCTGCTGACACAGGAAAGTAGACACTTCTCAAACGGTGACTTCGTGTATCGGCTTCTTCCTGAGGATGAGGCTACCGGAGAAAGAACTGCACCTCTTAGTCGAGTAAAGGGAATAACAGCCGAGATGGAAAAATTTGATATCCCCTCAACTGCAAGCTATAAGGAAAAGGAACTTCGTATTACCCATATTAGCAGGTGGGCATTTAGTGACTGCACCAATCTGGCAAACATTACGATTCCGGAGGGTATTACCCATATCGGAGAGGTAGCGTTCGCTGGGTGTACCAACCTGACAAACATCAGAGTGGCACAAGGGAATAAAAATTATACCAGTGTGGATGGGGTGCTTTTTACAATAGATATGTCTTCAATAGTGGCCTATCCCGCAGGGAAAAAAGAAGAGACCTACACTCTGCCGAATACTGTTACCGATATCGTCGAAGGGGCCTTTAACAGTTGCTCCGTTCTGAAAAACATCATAATTCCCAATACTGTTACAAATATCGGAAAACGTGCGTTCACGGAATGTGAGAGCCTGACAAGCATTACGATTCCGCATGGTGTTACCACTCTTGAACGTGGGGTCTTTAACAATTGCTCCAGTCTGACAGACATCACAATTCCGGAGAGTGTGACCACCATCGAAATGGGTGTATTCGCTGGGTGTACCAGTTTGAAAAATATCACAATTCCGAAGGGTGTGACCGATATCAGAGAGGGTGTAGTATTTGAAGGCTGTACCAGCCTGACAAGCGTTACGATTCCTGAAGGAGTGACCACTCTTGGCCATAGAATCTTTCATAATTGCTCTAGTCTGACAAATATCACAATTCCGAAGAGTGTGACCACAATTAACGGGCTGGCATTTCATGGCTGCCCTGGTCTGACATGCATCACAATTCCGGAGGGTGTTAATTTTATCGGAAAGGGAGGATTCCAAAATTGCAAAAATTTGAAAAATGTTTATTTCAAGGGGCCCCCTGCAGATAGTTTTATTCTAGCATTTGATGGAAACACGGTACTTCATTACATTGAAGGAACTCCGGGCTGGACGACTCCCGAATGGAAGGGATTCACTACCAGGATTTGGGTTCCTGAATCGTGAGATCGGTAGGAAAAGGAGGAATATCGGAATGTCTTTGCTGCACCCCATCCGGGTACAGCGGTGAAACAGAAAGAGGGCGACTTCTCCAATAAGACAAGCCGCCCTCTGATTCAAAGGGAGCCTCAACCCCCCTTTTGCTGTTTCAGGAGCAATTAATCCTGAGCTCCGAGACCATCTTCAAAGCTGCCTTCAGCCATCGGGAAGCACAGGTCTTTGGCAACGTACTGGATTCCGTTGGCGCTGGTGGCGTCACCATCACGGTAGGCGCTTTCAGCTTCCACGACCAGCGGAGCCGTCGTCGTACCCATCACCTGGCAGTAACGCCTGGCATAACCGATTTTCTCCATCAGCTCGGCATAGCGGACCATATTCAGGTCGCCCGTAGAGAGGTCGGTAAACTGCATGGCGCGCTTCTTCCAATCGGCTTCCATGCTGCGCAGCGGCATCCCCTTGTGAACGACATGGTTCTTCACATGGCAGCCAATGACGCGGTCACCCACCTTGGTGAAGCGGGTTTCCCAATCCTCTCCTTCCCAGCAATGCGAAGGGTCCGCATTGACGGTCAGGCATTTATCGCCGTCGCAAATATCGACCAGCATGTTGAAGTCATCGGCGCAGCAGGCGGCCGTGCCCGGGTGAATTTCATGAGCCAGGTAAATTCCGCGCTCATTGGCATACTTGCGGACCGCGGCGCTCTGCTTGATGAAGCGCTCCTGGCCTTCCTTGATTAAATCGTAACCGGCCTTGAAAAAGCCCCAGGGATAACCCGTGGCCAATTCCCAGCCAAAAGAAACACCCCAGAACATCGGCAGGACGAACACTTTCAGCTCGGCCGCCAGGTCCATCAGTTTCTTGAGATAGTCTTCGGCCCAAAGCTCGATTTCGGGAGCGGATTTCTTGCCCACTTCGCTGGAGAGGAAGGGCAGCATCGTCTTGGAACCGGTCCAGGCTGTGCCCAATACCCACGTCACGCAATGGCAACTGATGCCGTCGAGCTTCAATCCATACTTTTCGCAAGCGGCTTTGACTTCGGCAGCACTCTTGAAGCCGCCTTTGCCGTCTTCAAGCATGTAACAGGTCGGCTGAGCGCCGGCTGCGCCGGATTGCTTCGCAAAAGCCAGAAAACCATCTAATCCCTTGGGTCCATGTTGACCCCCTTCGATACTTGAGTGAAAAATAGCTTTACCCATAATTTTTATTTGTTTAATACTCTTTCTGACACTCTCCGCTCGGGAATGACCACCCCCGCAAGAAATCTGTTTCTCTTCCGGGCGCCCCACTGCGAGTCGGGTTTGTTCCCCTTTTTCTACTCCCTTTACAGAACAAAAGCAATCTAAAACTCCAAACTTTTTCATGCCGGATTTTCCCTTTGCCGGAAATAGAAAAACGGCCGTCTCGAGTGAAACGACCGTTTTTCGTATAATTAACCTTTAGCCGAAATATCCGGCAACAATACTACTCTTAGAGCAGTTCGTAGGTGTTGGGTACCGGAGCCTTCCAGGGCTTAATCGGAGAGTTCAGGTCAACCAGGTTCTCAGGTACGATGTCCTGCTCGCCCTCAAGGATATCTTCCCAGGAGGTCTTGCGGCCGGAGTATGCGGATTCGCGGCCCATGATAGCGGTGATGCAGGATTCGCCCACTTCTCTGGCTTCATTGAGCTTCTTGTTCTCAGCGATAGCCGTCATCAGGTTCATATGCTCCTGGACGTAGGGGTTACGACCCTGGGTAGCGCGCCACACTTTACCGGTCTTGAAGGTAATCGTGCCGGCCGGGTTGGAGGTACCATTGGTGCCGACAATGAACTCGCTCACGTTGGAGTCAGTGCTGTCGATCTGGCGGCACTGGCTGTACATGCGTGTTCCATCAGCATACTCATACTCAACTGCAAAGTGATCCCAGATTTCGCCGGGGCCCTTCAGCGCTTCGCGGCCGCCCATACCGTAGGCGCGGACCGGATGTGCACCCTTGACCCAGTTGCAGACGTCAACGTTATGAACGTGCTGCTCAACGATATGATCGCCGCAGAGCCACAGATAGTGGTACCAGTTGCGGAGCTGATTCTCCATGTCGGACTTATTGATATCCCACGGATTATTCCAGATGTTACCCTGGTTCCAATAACAGGCCATGGAGACGATTTCTCCAATAACGCCATTTTTGAGCTGCTCAACAGTCTCGATATAACCCTGCTGGTGGCGGCGCTGGGTACCGGCTGCGATCTTCAGACCCTTCTTCTCGGATTCGTCGGCAGCCTTGAGGAACAGACGCGCTGTGGCGGAATCAACGCACACCGGCTTTTCGGTGAACATGTTCTTACCCTTTTCAACGGCATAGGCGAAATGCTGAGCGCGGAAACCAGGAGGTGTCGCCAAAATCACGTAGTTTACCTCGGGATGATCAATAACTTTCTTGTAGTTATCGAACCCGGAATAAGCCTCAACCTTTACGGATTTATCGGCATTAAGACCATCTCTTCCTGCGAAGCTCTTGGCCCTCTCTTCAAAAACGTCGCCAACGGCAACGACCTTGATGTCCTTAATACCATGCTCTTTGGCTGCGTTAATCGCATCCCAGGCAGCACCCTGACCGCGACCACCGCATCCAACCAACCCCACACGAATCTTCAGATCCGTCACAGGGGCAGCATGACTGGTAATTACATACGGAGCAACCATCGCACCGGCGGCCAGCACAGACGAGCTCTTAATAAACTGACGGCGAGATACATCCATCTTCTTCATATTTTTTTCTTTCTTTACTCTGTTTTCCGCGCACAATTTCTTCCCTTTTGTTCCAAGAAGTCACCATGCGCCTTCAAATTTCAAACACGTCGATTCTAGCAGAAGAGCCCGAGGAATCCAGCCTTTTTTTGGAAAATAGCAAATTTTTAATCGGCCCCGCTTCAAGGCTTGCGCTGTTGGCCGAAAAATGAGATGCTCCGTGAAACGGGACATGTCCTATCCTCCTTTGTATTACTCCAGCTTGAGGCCGTTCAAAAACTTGTTTCGGCTGGGGATGCCTATTCTCACATATCACAAACTGGGGCCGAGACCGGATAATGTACGCATCAAAGGTCTCTACATGGCGGAGTCTTACTTCAAAAAACAGCTTCGTACATTACGCGAAAACCGCTTCCCTTCCCTCACCCTCGATGATGTGGCCCGCGATAACCTGCCCCCGGGCAGCGGCGTCGTCCTCACCTTTGATGATGCCTATGATAACGTCTTCCGCTACGGCCTGCCCCACCTGGTGAACGAAGGTTTTTGCGCCATCCAGTTCATCGTGGTCAACCTGATTGGCAAAACCAATGAGTGGGACGTTGCAGAAGGTGAAGCGATGGAGCGGCTGATGGATGAAGGGCAAATCCGCGAGTGGCTCCAGGAGGGACAGATGATCGGCTCACACACGCTCTCTCATCCCTGGCTGAGCAAAATTGACGGGAACCTTGCCCGCGAGGAAATTTACGCCAGTAAAGCCAGACTGGAAGATAAGTTCGGAGTCGCAGTGGAGCACTTCTGCTACCCCTATGGAGACTGGGCCCCGGCGGTCGTCGAGCATGTCCGCTCTGCTGGCTACAAGACGGCCTGCACCGTCATGAACGGCATCAACCTGCCCGAGACGCCCAAACACACATTGCGCCGGTTCACCGCCCGCTACCCCAGCCGAAATTTAAAAGCATGGTGGAACCGCCTCCGTGGCTGGTAGCCTTTTCTTTTCCCGACTACCAGCAGCCAACAACCGGCAAACAAGACAGCCCCCGCTTTACTCCTTACTCCTTTGGAGTCTCTGAAGCGGCCGGCTCTTCCTGAGCCTTATCCGGGGATTCCTTTTCTTCTCCCTCCCCGGCTGATACCAGAGGCAGCGGTATACTCGTCTGGGCCATCACTGCCGCCAGCAGCTTATTGCGCAGCTCTTCATTGGCGGTAACTTCCTTGGCGCAGGCATCCCGGCCCTGACCAATCAGGTTCCCATCAAACTGCAGCCAGGCGCCTCTCTTGGTCACGACACCGACCTGAAGCGCCGCATCGAGTATATTGCCTTCCTGGTTAATACCATGGTTAAAGAGAATATCAAACTCCGCCTCGGCAAAAGGAGGAGCCACCTTGTTTTTGACCACTTTGACCTTGGTCCGGTTGCCCAGCATCCCGCCTGTTGAATCCTTTATGATATCACGCCGCCGGATATCCAGCCGCACGCTGGCGTAAAACTTGAGCGCCTTGCCTCCGGGCGTCGTCTCCGGGTTCCCAAACATGACACCCAGCTTTTCGCGAATCTGATTGGTAAAAAGGCATAACGTCTTGGATTTACCCAAGATCGCAGTGAGCTTACGCAAGGCCTGGCTCATCAGCCGCGCCTGCATCCCCATCGTCGCCATCCCCATTTCACCTTCCAGCTCCGATTTGGGCACCAGCGCCGCCACCGAGTCCACCACCACCACGTCAAGCGCATTGGAGCGGACCAATGTTTCACAAATGGTCAGAGCCTCTTCTCCGCTATCGGGTTGGGAGACCAGGAGTTCATTCAGGTTCACCCCCAGCCGAGCCGCATAGTTTGGGTCCAAAGCATGTTCCGCATCGATAAAAGCAGCGGTGCCGCCCAGCTTTTGGGCATTGGCAATGACATGCAGCATCAGGGTCGTTTTGCCGGAGGATTCCGGTCCATAAATCTCCACCACCCTGCCTCTGGGCAAACCGCCCACGCCCAGCGCCAGGTCCAGCGTCAACGCGCCGGTCGGGATCACCTCAATGTGCTGATGGGCCGCCTTGTCGCCCAGGCGCATGATGCTCCCCTCGCCGTAATGCTTGGTAATCGTGCTGATTGCCGCTTCCAAATCCTTTTTGCGCGCCGCCTGGAGGGCTGCCTCCTTATTTGAATCACTGCTTTTATCTGTTTTTGCTGCCATAGTAAATTCAGTCTCCTGACCTGCTTCTATTGTGAGAGCTCTTCACGAAACAGTCAAAAACAAAGTTCTCCACTCCCGCCTTAATTTCTAAAGCCCATAGACTTCCTGGCCCCCTCTTCCGCCCCAAGCTTGACCCTGAGCCATGAAACCGGCTACCATTAGGCCATGGGCGATAGCCAACATAGAGGCCAGCGCGCCTCGCGGAAAATGCTCCTGGGAATCGGTTTGGACTCCGACGGTCACAAACGGATTACCACCGGTGAGAATTTCAAGCTCATCGGCGGCACCAAAGAGACCCACGAGGAGATGACCGAAAAGACGATTAAGATCAACGAAAAACTCTCCCGCAAAGGCAAGAACCTCGATAACGTCAGCCGGGAGGAGTTCGAAGATATTGCTCACTCCGTAGGGCTTGTTTCCTTCAAGAAGAAAAAGGATAACGAGTAGAGCCCGCTCCCCTTTCTTGCCATGAGGTACCATCCAACAAGGGGAACTTCCGACAATTTTTTGAATATTCTGCTGGAGCATTGCCGCTATTGTGGGGTAGCCTCGCCTGCAGTAAGGGATTCAATTGCCAGCTCCGGCGATTGAGTAAAAGGATAGACAAAACAGATGAACGTTCCCCACCCGTTTTCAGCTTTAGTAATCTCCGCGGCACCGGAAGTCATTTTAATTCTCGCTTCCGTCATTATTTTCTCCATTCGTTCCAGCCGCCGTCTCGATGATATCTCGCCTCTGGGCAGCTTCTCTCATCTTCTGGCGGTTTCAGCCTGCCTCCTCTCCATCATCCCCGCCGGCTTCTATTACTTCATCCTCACCCAGGTAAAGGGCGGCAGATGGATTGAGCACTCGGGCTTCCGGATCGATGGAACGATCCTGCCCATCAAAATCACCCTTCTTTTATTAGCCGTCCTGGCCCTCATCCTGTCGCGAGAGGAGAAGGCGCTGCCCCGGCCAGTCTCGGCTCCCGGGCACGATTACGGTCTGGCAGGCTCCCCGGGCTTCCTCCTCTTGAGCACGGCGGCCCTGATGATTTTTTGCAGCTCCGCCACTCTGGGCGTAGCCTTCCTCGGATTGGAATTTCTCGGGCTGGCCTGGGGGCTCTCCTGGATCTATCGGCAAAAGGCGCCGCGGGTACGTCCGGCAGCGCCCGGCTTTTTTATCCCCTGGGCACTCTCTTCTTCGCTTCTCCTGCTGGGGTACAGCTTCCTTTACAGTGCGAGCGGTTCATCACTCTTGCGCCAGACGACGCCGCTGCTCTTCCGGCTCCAAAAATATCCGCTCTGGGTTCTGGCGTTCGCCATGCTTTTCATCGGGTTGGTCTTCAAGTTCGGCTATCTCCCCCTGCGGCTCTCCAAACCGAAGCTGGGCAACCGCTACTCCCCTTCCATTCTGGCCTTCCATGCCGCCGTCATCCTCTGGGTCTCTTTCTGGATTCTGGGCCTCTTCCTGACGACCGGCTCCTCCATTTTGCCCGGAGCGCGAGCGCCCCTGGCGGCACCTCTGGGCTGGAAGATATTCATCGCCCTCTTCAGCGCTTCTTTGATGATTTGGGGCAGCTTTGCCGCGCTTTTTCAGAGGAGCCTCTGCAGGATGATTCTCTATCTGGCATTGGTCCAGACCGGTTTTCTGGCGATGACTCTCTCCTTTACCGATTACCAGATACTCCCTTTCCTTACCTGCTCGGGTCTGTTTCATACCTTGTCTCTCCTGGGTATCTGCGGTTTCTCCTCCATTCTGATTCGTGCCACCGGCAGCGACCGGATTGAATCGCTCCGGTCTCTGGGGCGCTCCCAGCCTCTCCTGGGTGCCTGCATGGTGGTCTTCCTGCTTTCGTGGGTCGGATTGCCGCCGCTGGCCGGCTTCTGGAGCAAGCTCGGAGCGTTCACTCTGCTGTTCAAGCTTCGCGACTCTCACCTTTTTCTTCCGCTCTTTCTAAGTGCGGTTGCGCTCTGGGCGATGCTCCTCTCCCTCTGGCCGATTTATAAGGTATTGAAGAATCTCTATCACTCGCCCAACCACTCCGGGTTGGATGATTTCCAGCCATTGCCCCTGAAGCCACAGGCTACGACCCGGGGAGTCCTTCTCCTCCTGGCGCTCGTATTGCTGGCTGCCGGCTTGGGGCGCTCTCACTGTACCAACCTCTTTTTCCCCTGACCGGGGTATTCCTTATTTTATCCAAAGTAGTCATGATAAACCGCAAGACAACATCCAAAGCAAAGATTGATGAAGGAAGATACAAAACTGAATCGATCCTTCAGCTCGAGACGCCTGACGGCCAATCAATCCCGATTCTGGTCAAACAGAGCCAGAGAGCCAGTCGGTTCTCCCTGCGGTTCGCAAATGGCCAACTGGTGGCGCCCCTTCCCCTGGAAGGATTTGCCACACTCTCACTACTTAAAGAATTCATCCTCTCCCGGACTCACTGGATACTAAAAATTATGGAACGGCACAAATCTCTTCCGCCTGAGTCCATTCCGACTCCCTGCCTGCCGGGAGCCTCCATAGAGATTCACGGAGAGTGGCAGCGTTTTAGCCTGCTCTCGATTTTTTCGACTCGGCGAGGCTGGGGCACTTTCAGCCTTGGCACTCTGCCAGAGCTCACGCTCCCCTTTGGCTGCGACGACTACAAACCGGCTATTGAAGAGGCGCTTAAGGCGGAAGCTCTCCGTCATATTCCTCCTCTCCTGGAGCGTCTGGCCGGCCAGATGGGGCTCACCTATAATCGGCTCACTCTGCGCTCCCAGCGCTCAAGGTGGGGCTCCTGTTCTTCCAAAAGGAATATCTCCATCAATTGGAGGGTGATTCATGCTCCGCTCTGGGTTCAGGAGTATCTCCTCATCCATGAGCTGGCCCACCTGAAGGAGATGAACCACTCCAAAAGGTTCTGGGCCATCGTCTCCTGCTTTTGCCCTGAGTACAAGGAGGCGCGCAAATGGTTCAGGGAGCACCCGCTCCAGAGAGTTGAGCCTCTGTAGCTCTCCTACCTGCCTTTGCAGTAGAAGTTTTTAAAGAAAAGTATCGCTCCGGCTCCTCAGAGATACTATCCTTCCAGTGGCATCTGGCGCCGAGGTCCTGCCCCGTTGAAAGCCGGAACCTGAAAAGCCGCTTAACAGTAAACCACATGCAATTTATTGATCTTCAATCCCAATACCGCCGCATTAGTGACTCCATCAAAAACCGTATCGAAAAGGTACTCGAGCACGGCCAGTACATCCTCGGACCAGAGGTGAGAGAGCTGGAGGCGACTCTGGCCAATTACGTCGGCAGCAGGTATTGCGTCAGTACCGGCTCGGGCACGGTCTCGCTGGAGATGGCGCTGCGGGCTCTCAATATCGGCCCGGGCGATGAGGTCATCACCACCCCTTATTCCTTTTTTGCGACGGCGGAAGTGATCTCCATTGTCGGCGCCAAACCGGTTTTTGTCGATATCCGCTCCAATACCTTCTGCATTGATGAAGAGCGGATTGAGGCGGCGATCACTCCCAGGACAAAGGCGATCATGCCTGTGAGCCTCTACGGACAGATGCCCGATATGGAGAAGATCAACGAGGTGGCGGCCCGTCATGAACTGCCGGTTATTGAAGATGCGGCCCAGAGCTTTGGCTCTCGCCAGAAGGGCTTCTACAGTTGCGGGCTCTCCACCATCGCCTGCACCAGTTTTTATCCCGCCAAGCCGCTGGGTGCTTACGGTGAGGGCGGCGCGCTCTTTACCAACGATGAGGAGCTTTACCAGAAATTCCTCATGCTGCGCAACCATGGCAGTCTGAAGCGAGACGAGCACCTCCTGCTCGGGATGAATGCACGGCTTGATTCACTCCAGGCGGCCATCCTCCTCTCCAAGATGGAAGTCTTTGATGATGAAATCCTCCAGCGCAACCGCATTGCCGATTTCTATACCCGTCACCTGGGGACCCTCTGCATCCCTCCCCAGACCGAGCCCGAAAACAGGCATGTCTATGCCCAGTACACCATCAGGACCCCGAAACGCGATGAGCTCCAATCGCTTTTAAATGAGGAGGGCATCCCGACGGTGACTCACTACTCCCGCTGCCTGCATGAGCAGCCGGCTCTGACGATGCTCGGCCATAAAGCGGAGGATTTCCCGGTAGCGCTGGCCTGCTCGCGTCAGGTGCTCTGCCTGCCGATGTCTCCCTATTTATCAGAGGCTGACCAGGAGAAGGTAGTACACTCCATTCAGCGCCTGGCCAAAAAACTATGAGTCTCAAAGCAATCCCCCAGCATCCTCTGGCCCGAAAGCTCGGCATCGCCACCGAGGGCCTTTTTCTTTTTCTGGTATTGTTTGGTCCCTGGGCGTTTGGGACGACTCAGGAGTGGGCCATCCGGCTCCTTTGCCACGGCTCGCTGCTTTTCTTTGCCATGGCGCTGGCGCTTTACTTTCTGGATCGTCATTTTTCTTCACGCTACTTTTCCCAGGAGCAATCCCGCCACAAAGAGCGGCTCTGGGGCTGGGCCGATTGGCTCTTTATCGGCCTGGGGATTCTCTCGCTCCTCTACGTAGCATTGCAATGGTTCAATGCTCAGTCCGATTATTACGCCACCACCTATGAGTTCATCGATTATCCACATTGGGAGTGGCTCCCCAGCAGCTTTGATAAACGCTTTACCCTCTTTTATCTCTTTAAATACACGGCCCTTTTCTTCACCTATCTGGGCGCGCGAATCCTCTTCCAGAGTGGACGCGCCCGGGGGCGGATGTTCACGCTCCGGATGGAGCGCTTTTTGTGGGTTGTCCTGGCGAGCACCTTCGTCATGGTAATTGTCGGCGCCTTCATGCGTCTGGATAAAACCACCACCCTGCTCTGGATGGTGGAGCGCTCGCGCTGGGCCGGCATCAACAACTCCTTTGGCCCCTACGGCTACCGCTCTTCTGCCGCTCAATATATGAACCTGCTCTGGCCTCTGGGCATCGCCTTCTGGTGGAGCCTCTCATCAGCTCTGGAATCCAGGGTCTTCCCCCGCTTTCGTGCTTATCTCAATCGGTATCTGGTGATCGTGGTATTGAGCCTCTTTGTGTTGGCAGGCGTCTGGATTGCCATCAGCCGCGGCGGTGTCTGGATTGCCAGCATTGTCTCGGTGCTCCTGTTGGCTCTGATTTGCCTGGATGCGCTTCGCGGAAAGCACAAGAGAATCTACTCCGCTCTGATCATCCTCCTGCTGCTGGCCGGTGCGGCCGGGCTCGGTCTGCAGGTGGCCGGCCAAGATGCCAGGCGCCTCTTGGAAACCGAAAGCTCAGGCCGTCTGGAGCAATATGAAGCCAGTTGGCCCATCTACCACGATTACCCCACCTACGGAGTCGGCGCCGGTGCCTACTACTGCATGTATGATCTCTATCGCTCCGATACTTCCAGAGCCAAAGACCCCGATTTCACTTTCCCCTTTGCCCATAGCGATTGGCTCCAGCTCTTTATCGAGTTCGGCAATGTCGGCACCGCTCTGGTGGTCGCCCTGCTCCTTTGGGGATTGCTACTCCCCTGGGTCACGGGGCGTGGAACCTGGTTTATACGGCTGGCGATGATACTCGCTTTTTCAACGGCATTGCTCCATGCGATTGTGGACCTCCCCTTCTATATCTTTTCGGTCTCCTGGCTCTTCGTCGTATTGATGGCCTTCTATCATGCACTGGGCCCGGTTGGCAGGAAGCTGGCAGACGCTCCGGAGCGCTCCGGCTCCCGCAAACTCCGGCGCCGCGAAGTTACTCGGCACGCAAGCTCCTGATCTTTCTCAGATCCGCTCGGGAGGGAGCCCGCCGTGCCGCGTTTTCCCACTGCTTCAGGAATTCTTTGCCTTTCTGCAGCGGGGCATACTCTTCATAGAGGCTCTTAAAAGTCTGATTCGCCTCTTTGTATTTCGCAAGCCGACTCAGCGCTTCTGCTTTCTGGAGAAGCGTCCAGCAGCGCTGAACATGGCTCAACTCCCGGGATTGCCCGAGGAGGTTCTCCGCGACCATCAAAGCCTTTTCCCCCTGCTCCTCCTTCATGTAAAAGCGGATGAGCCACTGCCCCAGCGCCCAGTCCATCTGGTTATCCTTGTAAATCCCCTCTATATACTCAAGCACCTTCTCTTCTTCCATCGCCTTGAGCAGGTTCAGGTTCACCGTCTGTACCACGGCCCAACCGGCCAGATACGGATACTCGCTAAAGGTTTTGATGAAGCGCTCAATCGGTGGAAGCCGAAACGGACGATAGAGCGGGTCCCCCACCACCGTCGTCTGCCATGACAATACCGGCAGCGCATGATAAGCCGCCTCGCCAAAAGAGGCCCCCCTGAGGAACCACTCCGCAAAAAGCCCCACATCCAGCGTCTGACCCAGGAACGGCTCATCCACATATCCCACCGTGCAGGCGGCCCCCCGCTTCAGGAGCGGTCCCACCCAATGATTCGTATTCGAGTAGATATCCTGCGCGCTGAAAGAATGCAGGTGATAGGCAAAGGCTCCCGGCACGAACTCGGCCAGCCCTTCCGCGAAAGGGCCGCTGGCGTTCCAGTCGTACCAGCCGGCATAAAAGGCGAGTGAGGGCAATGGCCGCTCGGCAGCTATCGTGGCCGGCTCCTCATCCAGCAAAAAGTCCAGCCCCGCAGTGCGCCACCAGTAAGCCGCCCGCCGCAGCCAGAGATCGCCCAACAGATAGCCGCGGTCTTCCTCACGCTCCGTCAACCCCCGCACATCGAAGCAACCCTGCCCCCAAAGCCCCTCTTCTTCAGCTTTGAGCGCCTTATCCACCAATCCCATGGCGATCTCGTCGCTTGGCCCGTCCAGCCGCGCCACCATGAGGAGATGCTTTTCGGGTCCCATTTGGGCTGGGGTCACCTGGGGTGCCGCGGCCTCATTGGGCAAAAATCCTTCCAGCCCATCAAAAGCAGGCAACTTCTCTTTGGACTGCCTGCGCAAAAAAACGGAAGCCAGCTCGCTATCCACAGCGGCACCGCATTGCTTCTTCTGATCCAGCCGCCGTTTATCGTAAATCACGAAAGGAATCCCGCGGCAGAGCACCAGATACCGAATCCCACCGGCAGGCGCCTCCAAGGCGTTTGTGGAGTGCCCAAGCGTTAAAAGCCCCTTCTTTGAGAGCTGCTCCAGAATCGGCTTCTCAATCTGGTTTTCATAATCGCTGCGCTGGATGCCGCCGCTCCAGGCAGGGCTAATCGCGATCAGGTTATTGGTGGGGATGTTTCGCTTCTCCAGATAGTGACGCGCAATTTTGAGCGAGCCCGGATACTCCGTACTGTAGACCACCGCCGTTGCCAAAGCCTCCTCTTCAACACTGGGCCAGATAACGGCATTATTAGTGGCGGTTGTCGTATTAGTCGCCTTGTCGCTCTGCTCTTCCACCTCTGCAAAGGCTCCGAAAACTCCGCAGAAGAGGAGCGCCACCCCCAGTAATAGTCTGCTTGCCATCCTTATTTTGCACGGAATACTCATAGTTTTCCCCGAGGAAGTCTATATGGGAGCCCCACATCGGAGCAAGAAGTTACGCTCTCATGGCGACTTCCGCCCGCTTCGCTCCCTAGCGCTTCCAAAACTTCCACCAGGGACTCCGCGCTTTTTCAACTGCCGGCAAAACCTCTTTTGGCGAAACGTTCGTTTTAGGTGCGGGAGAGGAGGATTCCTGGCCCAGCTCAAAGCGCCGAACATTTATCCGCCCCTCCGAAGCATTGCCCAGCTCCAAAAGGAGCGCGTTTTCCAGGAGCGTCCGCCCAGCCCAGGCAACATCCATCGGCACGCCAGCCTCCATTGCCCTGTCACGCCGAATATCCATCATCTTCCGGAAAGCCCGCGCATCCAGCGCAACGGGGTCCCGAGAAAACCAAAGCTCATTCAGCTCCTGCGTATAATGCAGGAAGCTGGCGCTCTGCCCGCGATATTGACAAAAAAGAGCATCCGTAATGCAAAGCACCACCTTGTCACCCACCGCCTCCATCGCATAAATCTCAGTCGCCGCCTCTGCCAAACGGTAGCCATCGGCTTCAAAACGCAAAAAATTATCCGTGCTCCCGCTGGCCAGACTGTAAATATGGCCAGTAGCCCCCAAAGAATTGAGATGGAGCAGAGGCGTCACCAGAATGATCCGCGTCACCTCCTGGCTCAGAAGTCTGCTGACAAAGGAGCGCCGCCCTGGCTGCTCTTCATCTGCCGAGAGCCCGGGCTCAATGCGAATAGCTGGCTCGACGCTCTTCTCCTCCTTTTGGGAGAGCCCCTGCCTCTCCTTCGCAAACTCCACGTCTCCATAAACCAGACTTGAGGGGAAAAAGGAGCTGTAAAACACCTCTTTATCAAACCCGGCCTCCGCCGTTGCCTCCACACGCACTCCGCATTCCTGAGCCAGCTTCACGAACCCGGCCCCATAAAGCGCCTCCCATGAGCGGTCCCAAATCACTATATGTTCTGCCGGCACTCCGGCCTCTCCAAGCAGCTCAATCAAAGCCCGCACCACCTCCGGCCGTACCCCGCCTGCTCCATCCTTCAGGGCATAGACCTTGATCCCGACGATGTCATCGGCCCCCACCAGTTTCCCGAGCCCCTCCGCCGCATCAGCGCTTCCCAGCAGCTCGCTAATCCCTCGGCGCATCATCGGCCCCAACGGCTCCTGCCGTGGCCGAAACACCTCCGTGGCGGCCCGATCATGGACCTCAACCACGAGCGAGCGCTCCGGAAGCGCTGCCTGCAACCCAAAAGCGGTGAAAAGACCAAGAACCAGCATCCTGATGCAAAAAGAATTATAAAAGGTTCTCAACAGATACCCCTCCTTTCCGTTTTAATAAAATAGCTCTTTTTTCCCACAGTTAAAATCGGTATAATTCAACCC
>FZPS01000018.1_pt302 | contig 18616 bp, 18 predicted proteins | sample 1817821 | NCBI WGS metagenome assembly FZPS01 (sample SAMEA104158645, study PRJEB21678) | metagenome | place: Germany | collected 2015-04-21
TAAATAAATGCCCAAAAATAGATATAGGTATAGCTGTACTACAACCATAGTATTACTATACACAAAAGCAGATAAATTCCCCCATCATTTAAAATTTAGTTATCCCTATTATGTTGCCAAATTTCAGTATCCGGATCCAGCGTCCAGAGCTTAGAGCAACGGTAATAGAGCAGCAGTAATATTATTCGAAAACCTCCAATTCTCCATCATTGTTGATACTGTTATTACGCTGCATAGCCTATAAGTTCATGGAATACTTCCGAATAAATACTTTCGGTGTCGTTAATCAGTTCATACCCTTTGTCGCATAATTGTGAACAGGAGGCGATTGTTATTGATTTAATATTTCTGCATATTTCACGATAACTCAAACCGCCCAAAACTCTGAGCACATAGGCACAAAATGCCCTGTAATTAATAAATTTCCTTTTGCTCTTCCAGGCAATATTAATGTTTGCTGAATCTCCCAATCGGCGAGAAACATAAGAGATGACCTCACCAGGTGATATATTTCGCAGAATGACACTTCTGCCGCTTATATACTCATTTTCCGATTCCGCGGTTGTGTGCTCACTGTAATCATCGATATCATTATTCTGATCTTGCTGCTTAACCAGTTCATAATACTTTCTCCTGAAATTATCCCTGTTCGCATGAAGCAGCCCCATGATAAAACTTCTATCTATTAAATTGTAGCGATCTTTACGCTTATTCAGATATATTCCAAAAGATGAATAAGGATAATCTTCTTCTCTGCCCTTATACTCAGCAATATCTTTTGGATTATTGTGAATGTATGCTGAAACTGCCAAATTATATCGTTCTGAGTTCAATATTCTACTTTGGAATCTTCCTTGAAATAAATGCCCATGCCTTTCGTATTTAATATTGTAGTATCTTACATAAGCTGTATTCAGGCTGTGCATAAACTTTGATATATCATATCCCTTCGGGTCCAAATGAATATGTACATGGTTGTCCATCAGGCAGTATGCATACACGCTTGAATGATATTTGCCCGCATACCGTTTAAGAAGCATCAGATAATATTCTTTATCCTGATCTTCTCTGAACAGGAGTACTTCAGAGAAACTTCTGCTTATAATATGATATATGGCTGCCTCATGCTTTTGTCGTGCTTTTCTGGGCATTCCGTCACCACCAATCAAATAATAAGAGAGCTCAGGATGCTCATAAATTCTGTTTACTATATCATACCACAGAACATATGTTTGGTAAAGGGTTTTCAGAACATTTGTTCGGAATATTTTAGCATGACAGCATGGGAGTTTATCGACCTCAAAGAATTAACTTATATTCAATTCATCTATAATTTACTATGATGAGATAATTACTCATTTTTGGTATAATAGTAGTTAATAATAAGTACAGGCATTAACTCATGATATATGGGGGATGATTCCTTGATCTTCATATTTGGCATCTCAAACGGCCGAAAAGACCTGAATTTCCATCAGACTATGGTTTGCTCCGTCTGCGGCAGATATGGAAGCTATAAGATAATTATGGAATATATGTTTTTTAGTTTGTTTTTTATTCCAATCTTCAAATGGAATAAAACCTATTATGTTAAGACCGGTTGCTGTGGAACCTTATATACAATTGATCGCGAACTGGGCAAAAGGATTGCCAGGGGAGAAAATATAGACTTACAGGAAACAGATCTGCACAAGGTTCAAAGAAATTGGCATTATTCGATGAAACGGTGCAGCAAATGCAGTTTTACAACCCGCGAAGATTATAAATATTGTCCCAATTGTGCCAACCCAATGGATTAAATGGGGACATTTCTCAATTTTGCTTATTTTTCAGCAAATTACAGAAATGTCCCTTAGCATTAATATTGAACAAGCAGCATGAATTCTTTCCTAACTTAATTTTCGTAAATGTTGAGAACTGTCCCCGGTTAGTGTCCCCGGTTAGAGAACTGTCCCCAATTGCAGTTAAATGTGGATGGCCCAACCTTCTGCGGCACGCATGGATTCCATTACTGCCTCTGATAAGGTGGGATGAGCATGCACCATAGTCGCAATGTCTTCAGGCAATAACTCTGCAGTCTTCGCCAGCAGGATTTCATGAATCAGTTCCGTTGCATTTACTCCAATACAATGAGCCCCTAAAATCTCTTTTGTTTTGGGATCAAACAGTACCTTGACCATTCCTTCTGGCTGCTCTACTGCTACAGACTTCCCCGCTCCCCGAAACGGAAAGCTTGCCTTTTCATATTCAAGGGAGTCCATCTTAGCGCGCCATTCGGAGTAGCCGAAACTGGCAATCTGGGGTTCACAGTATACGGCGCTGGGTATGTTCATAGGATCCAGTCTTTTCGGGGGATTCAAACCAGCCATATGCTCCACGGCAATCTCTCCTTCTTTCGAAGCAACATGAGCCAGTTGAGCCGTATTAATTACATCTCCAATTGCATAAATACCGGGAACATTCGTCTCGTAATAGTCTCCAACCTGTATGAATCCCTTTTCTGTTTTTATATTCAAAGATTCCAATCCAAGCCCTGAGGAGTTTGGAGCCCGGCCTACTGCAACCAGAATCTGATCCACTGTCAGTGCTTTTTGTTTTCCCTTCTCATCCTCCAGAACAACGGAAACCTGTTCATTCTTTACTTCCATAGACAGAGCTTTGGTAGAAGTCATTACTTCAATTCCTTTTTTCCTGAAACTTCTGGTCAACAAGGCAGCTATTTCTTCATCCTCAATAGGCAGTATTCGATTCATAACTTCTACAAGCGTTACCTCTACACCAAAAGAGCTCATAATATAGGCAAACTCAACACCTATAGCCCCAGCGCCAATAATAAGCATTTTGTTTGGAAGCTTTTCCTGCATCAGAACACCGGTTGAAGAGAGAACATATTTCTCGTCAAATGGAAATCCCGGTATCTCCCTGGACCTGGAACCGGTTGCTATAATTATATTCCTGCCTGTGATCTTCTCACCGGATGCCAGGCTGACTTCATTTCTTCCCGTCAGGGTTCCCAAGGAATTATATAAATCTACTTTATTTTTTTTAAGAAGAAAACTGACGCCTTTGGACAAGGTATCTGCAGCCTTTCTTGATTTCTTGAATACCTTGCCATAATCGAAACCTTTGCGGTCTACTACAATGCCCAGTTCCTCCATGTCAGACAGACTCTGGTATCGCTCTGCCTGATGGATCAATGCCTTAGACGGGATGCATCCTACATTCAAGCATACACCGCCCAGTTTTTCCTTTTCTATTACAGCAGCCTTCAAACCCAGCTGGGATGCCCTGATTGCCGCCACATAGCCGCCTGGTCCGCCGCCGATTATAACAACATCATAATCGAAATTTTTCATAAGACTCCTCCATTTTATTCCCTTAATAGCATCAATACCTTTATACATCCGCTTTATAGGAATTCAATTATTCTTAAAACAGGGCACGAATGGGATCTTCTATTATCTCCTTGAGGGTTCGCAAAAAGTCAGCCCCTACAGCACCGTCAATAACTCTGTGGTCGCACGAGAGAGTAAGTTTCATTTGCGTCTGTACGGTAATATTGTCATCCTGATCAACTACCGGTACCTTTTTCATTTGTCCTACCGCCAGGATGGCAGAGCCAGGAGGATTAATCACTGCAGTAAACTCCTCAATGCCGAATGAGCCCAGATTGCTTATGGAGAAGCTTGCATTCTGATATTCTTCCGGCATTAATTTGTTGTTTTGCGCCTTTTCTATCAAACTGCGCAGTTCCTCATGGATGGCTGTAATCCCCTTATTTCCGCAATCACGAACCACTGGTGTAATCAGCCCGTCAGACTGCGCAACCGCCAGACCTATATCCGCTTTCTTTCTCACTATAATTGATGTTCCTGTCCAGCTTGCATTCACCATAGGATACTTTTTCAATGCCTCTGCTACAAATTTTATTAAGAATGCATTAAATGAAATCTTGTCTGAACGGGATTCATTCAGGGACTTTCTGATTTTAATCAGATTATCCACAGCTGCAGACAAGGTAAGATAATAATGCGGAGCACTATATTTGGATTCTGACAACCTCTGTGCAATAACCTTTCTCTTTGTGGAGATAGGAATCTCTACATCTTCCGGGAATGCCTGGGTTACATAGGAAATCGATGGAGCTTTAGAGGCCGAAAATCCCATTTCCGGCTGCTGTCTCATAGTTTGCTCTTCCTGAACCAACTCTCTCTGAACGGACTGTGCTTTCATGAATCTTTCAACATCTGATTTTACTATACGCCCTCCTGGTCCGCTTCCACTAATTTCACCTAGGGGAAGCTCGTTAATATCTGCTATTTTTCGCGCCAAAGGTGAAGCCTTTATGCGGGAATCTCCAGCCGATGCAGATGCTGCACCCGGTATTTCCGTTCTATCCTGATTTACAGAACTGCTTTTACTCATTTCCATATATTTTTGAGAACTGTCTCCAGCTGATTCCCCAGTTACTTCAAGTTTTTGAGAACTGTCCCCAGTTGCTTCTTTTTGAGAACTGTCCCCGAGCAGGTGGTCGATGTTTTCACCTTCTTCGCCTATGATGGCGATAACATCTCCTATAGCAGCCTGATCTCCTTCCTGGACCAGGATTTTCAGCAAAGTGCCCTCTGCTGTGGATTCATAATCCATTGTAGCCTTGTCAGTTTCCACTTCACACAATACATCTCCTGTATCCACCTCATCCCCTTCCTTCTTATGCCACCTGACCAAGGTTCCTTCTTCCATGGTGGGTGATAAGGCAATCATCAATACTTGTTCAGCCATTTATTCTCCCCCTGTTCTTTTTGGGATTCATTGTTTTCATATTACAGCCAAACCAGGCATCATTTCTGTCAAAGATATAATACCCTTTTCGCTGCATCAACGATCTTTCTTACAGTAGGCTGTACCTCAAGCTCCAATGTGTGGTTATAGGGCATGGGCACGTCCTCGGAGGTAACCAGTTCTACCGGTGCATCCAGATAGTCAAAACAGTTTCTCGATATCAGCCACCCAATATGGGAAGCAACGCTGGCAAATGGCCAGGTTTCATCCACTATAACACACCGATTGGTCTTCCTTACCGACTGATAGATGGTCTCTTCATCCAAAGGTTTGACTGTGCGCAAATCAACTATTTCCGCTTCCACTCCCTCATCAGCCAGCTGCTCTGCTGCCTGTTCCACCATCCTAAGCGGCTTGGAATATGTTATTAAAGTAACATCGCTTCCCTCCCGCTTTACATCAGCCTTCCCGATAGGAATAAGGTATTCCTCCTCCGGTACTTCACCCTTCCAGTTGTACATCATCTCAGCTTCCAGAAACAGAACCGGATTGTCGTTGCGGATACTGGATTTCAAAAGCCCCTTGGCATCATATGGAGTGCCGGGAGCTACAACAATCAACCCGGGTACATGAGCATAAATTGATTGTAATGCCTGTGAGTGCTGGGAGCTCAAATACTCTGCCGGGCCGTTCGGTCCGCGGAATACTATGGGTATGCTTACCTGTCCGCCGGACATATGACGCATTTTCGCTGCATTATTTACCACCTGATCATAAGCCAGAAGAGAAAAGTTAAAGGTCATCCACTCCACTATCGGACGCAAACCCACCATTGCCGCACCAATGCCTATGCCGCTGAATCCAGCCTCTGTTATCGGTGTATCAACAACACGTCTTTCCCCGTACTTATCCAGCAGTCCCTGGCTGACCTTATATGCACCGTCATACTCGGCTACTTCCTCACCTATCAGGAATACCCGCTCATCCCTGGCCATCTCCTCGTCCATAGCCTGTCTTATTGCCTCACGAAATGTAATCAAAGCCATTTTTCACACCTCCAATTAAGCATAGATATCTTCGTACATTGCCTCTAATGGAGGCTCTTCACTTTCTTCCGCAAAGCGTACCGACTCATTGGCGATTTCTCTGCATTTCCTGTCCAACTGCTTATATTCTTCCTCCGTCAGGAGTCCCTCTTCCATCATTGCTGATTGCAGGATGGTAATGGGATCCTGCTCCCTATACTGCTCCAATTCTTCCTTTGTCCGATATCTGGCCGGATCGCTCATGGAATGTCCCCGGTACCGGTAGGTCTGAATCTCCAGCAAAACCGGAGTATTTTCTTCCTTCACAATTCTTATGGCCTTTTGTGTTTCTTCATAAACAGTCAAAATATTCATTCCATCCACCTGCCAGGCAGGTACTTCATAGGAAGCTCCCATTACCGAGTAGTCATGAACGGAAGAAACGCGTTTATAATTTGTTCCCATGCCATATTGATTGTTTTCACAAATGAAAATAACAGGAAGGTTCCAAATCCTTGCCATGTTCAAGGTTTCATGAAAAACACCCTGGTGAATGGCACCATCACCAAAGTAACATAAAACAACACCGTCTTCCTTATTGTACTTAATCTTAAAGGCAACTCCTGCTGCTACAGGTATCTGAGCACCTACAATGCCGTTGCCTCCATACATGTGGTTTTCAACATCAAAAAAGTGCATGGAGCCCCCTTTTCCTTTTGAGCAGCCCGTTACTTTACCATAAAGCTCGGCCATAGCAGCATTGGGATGCATGCCGCAGGCCAAAGCATGGCCATGGTCCCGATATCCGGTCAAAACATAGTCCTTCTTCAAATCCAGGGCTGCAATAGATCCGACTGCTACAGCCTCCTGTCCTATATAGAGGTGGCAGAACCCACCAATTTTTCTCAAGCCATACATTTGCGCCGATTTTTCTTCAAAACGGCGGATAAGAAGCATTTGTTCCAATAAGTGCATCAGAAATGCTTTCTCATATTTATTTACACTCAAGAATATCCCTCCCATATACAATGATCAATGCATTGACTAATACAATGCCAGCAGCCTGACTGCCAAAACTTATTCAGTATCAATCAAATCACACAAAGTTTACTTTATTAAGAACCCCTTTAGCCGGTCTGAAATAGACAGCCTTCTCAATTACTGTTTCCAATACAACAAACTCATCCAAATCTTCATTTATAGTCCAGAACATGGTCAGTTTATCCCCCACGGTTTCCAACACCTCAGACTTAATGGAAGGATTATTCAGTATATTTGTTTTCCCATATAGTGTAACAATCTGATCAAGTGAACGACTCTGAATCATCCAGGTTACATCAGAATTTTGATTTATTTGTCCTACTTTTTTGGAATGCTGTGATGTTACTGAATAAATAACTCCTTTTCTTCCTCTGAGAAGAACCGGTGTCATCCATCTTAAATGAGGTATTCCATTATGATCTGTTGTGGAAAGAATTCCTGCGTGAGAATTATCCATAATTTCCGTCAGCTTGCGCATCAATTCCAGCTGATCCATAGTCCGACCCTCCATTACTGATTTGTTAATTAATCTATAACCCCATGAAGAGACCATGAAACAGAACAAGAAGCCCATGAAGGAAGCTGAGAACACAGAAATCAGGCTTAGGAGAGCAGGGATAAGCACTGGATTATCACATTATCGGATGAGGTATGAAATATCAGTATTATGAAGTTGAGAAGCTGCAAATACCAGCAGTCCGGGTAAAAAACAAGGCTCCGGAAAGAGAAAAGCCTGCAGCAAAAAAATGAAAGAAGCAAATAGAACAAAGTTGATAAGTGTGAATAGTATAAAGTAAAAACGTGAGAATGGTGAAAAATAAAAACATGTGAATGTTAATTAGTAAGACCGTGTGAATGGTAAAAGTAAAAGCATGTAAATGATAAGAAGTAAAACCATGTGGATGATAAGAAATAAAACCATGCAGATGAATAGAAGCAAAACCATGCGAATGATAAGAAGGCAAAGAGTTTTCTAATGCAAAGCATTATTGCATACACTGTAAGTTCGTAAAAATAAAGCGAAGGATATAAACAGCTGACATAAGCAGGCTGTTAAAAAAACCATTTTGTCGGCAGCAGAAATGTCCACGGTAATGTAATGAGTGCTATGAAGGCGACGACCTTCCACCGGGTCAGCTCGTCCTTAATCAGATTATGGAAGGTATAGTTATAGTTGAAAAGAATAATGAAGAAAGCGGAAATTAACATAGAAGCAATAATAAGAATTATCGCAAGAAGGCTGCTGAATGGATCATAGCTGATACCTTGTATTACTTCGTTGGAAAGTCCGATTAAATCCTGCAGCCCTATACATAGTATCAGAATAACTGCACCAATAATATCAGCCATTAGACCAAATACCCATACCTTAAGAATGCTCTTTTTATAAAATGCCAGCCAATTCAACTCATCATGAGGTTTTAATAGGAAATAGCATGCCACCACAATCACTGAATCCAAAATAAAGTTTCCTGCTAAAGTCAGAAGAATAACCGGGGGGAAAAAAAGCATTATCCAGATAGGAAATATTATATTATATAATTTTATATGCCTCACGGTGTTTGACTCCCTTTACATATTTACCTGTATAATCAATAAGCTCCGTCTGTAACCGTATGGATGCAAGGTCACAGCAGCGCTATGCATATGGTGCAGACATATACATTTGGACTGATAAATGTGATATATGAGTTATGCCGCCCGAGCATAAAACTCAAAATAAAAATATATGACAAACAACTATCGGATCGGTCAAATCGATCCGATAGTTATTTCTTGTCTGTAATCCAAAACTCTTTGACATAGGCTGTTATCAAGCCCAGCATAAGGCCGGCAGCCAGGCCGATGACAGCATTTCTTGAATTGCTGGGGCTGGATTTTCTATTTGGTGCAACAGGCTTGGAAGGAAGATATATGCTTGTCTCTGTCACGCCTATCAGACTGGGCTGTATACTCTCATCTTCGCTGCCGGTTTCGTAGTATCGGTCAATAAGCTCCTTCTCCTCATCCAGCTGTGTCAGATATTCATTGTTGAGTCTGATGGCATCTTCTATGGAATAAATGGCTTGCTGCAATTCAATAATTTTCTTTTCAATCTCAACATAGTTTTGATTAATCACATTTTCCAGCACAATATAATCAATTGAATCCAGGAGGTTTTCCTCTATCTCCTGCATTGCTTCCTTCTGGTGAATGGTTTTGGATGTCATGGCCAGAAGTTCTTCATTTTTTTTCAATAACTCCTGATTACTCTTAAGCGTATTCTCCAATGACAGGAGCTCGGTACTGTAATAGTTGTAAAAATATTCAACCGCTTTTTGTTTGGTCATCACGTCGATAAATTCAACATAATTGTCAAACAGTGTTTCGGCAAGCTTCAGAGATTCCTGTGGACTGCTTGCTGATACAGTTACTCCAAAAATATTGTTTTTGCCGGAATTTGCTGTACTATTTATGGATATTCTGCTCCCTATGCTTTCTATGGAAGTGCCCTCATCATAACCCATATCTGCTATTGTGTTGAGCAGAACAGTATTGCTGGTAATCAAACCAATATACTGATCATTGGAGGTAATTGGCAAAGTGTAGTTGCCAAAGCGGGTATAAAGTTCATCCGGCATATTAATTACTATTTCCAGTTTTGTATGATATACAGGCGTTACCAAAAACATACTGTACAAGCCGGCCAGTAAAGCTGCAATCAAAGCCAGGCTCAATATAATATACCTGTTTTTCCATATAGCAGCAAATAGCTCCCGAAGATCAATTTCATCTTCATAGGCTTTAACATCATTTGATATCTCGCTCATGTTTCCTCCCATATTTCATGGTTTGTTCTGAAATCTATGTAAATTACATGCACTTTTATCAATTATAGCACTTTTAAATAATCCAGGCAACAAACTTGATATTTTAATAATTCATTGCCTATTTGTAATCTTGATTCTGCCGCAAAAGCCGGATAACTGCAAAAACCAAAAGAGCCTGCACTTATATATACATATTTTTGACAAAACAGAATAAAAACAGACATCACAGAATGCTGGTCATAACCGGATAGGAGGCATCATCACTCAATCCGCCTTCCATAGGAGCAAGGCCGCTCCAAAGAAAATTGGAACGAATAACGGAGCCCGGCCCGAACTTCATTCTTATCTGATCTACTGCCCGGTCGATTACCTTTTGCTTTTCCCATTCCTTTTCGAACATGGAAAGCTGAATATGAACAGCCGGAGATAAATCGCTTACCCGTACCCCGAGGTGCCGGATAGGTTCTCCTCCCCATGCCTCATCAAACAATCGTTTGCAATATTCATAAATAGCCGTGGTGCTGTCAATTGGTGTCTGTATTTTTAACTGATGACTGTAAAAGGTCAAATCTTCCGCTCTTCTGATGGAAATCGCAATTACCCGGCAGCATAAGCCGCTGAAGCGCATCCGCATACCGACGGTCTCCACCAGAGACAATAAAACCTGATGTGCTGTCCTCCTGTCCTCCACATCAAAGTGAACGGTGGTGGAATTGCCAATCCCCTTTACCGTATCCCGGCTTGAAGAGGAAACTGCGGAACTCTCAATTCCATTGGCATAATCCCAAAGGAGTTTTCCCCAGCTTTTGAATTTATATTTTAAAAGCTCCAAATCACAATTGGCAAGACTGCCAATTGTGCCAATACCCATTTTGCGTAATTTTAAGGATGTTGCACGCCCCACCATATACAAATCCTCTACGGGCAGCGGCCACATCTTCCCGGGAATTTCCGGAGGAAACAATGTGGATACCGCATCCGGTTTTTTCAGCTCCGATCCCATCTTGGCCAGCAGTTTATTACTGCTGATTCCAATGCTTACAGTAAAACCCAGCTTCTTTTTAATCCGCTTCCGGATAATGTGGGCCAGTTCCAGGGGCTGATCTGCTCCCGGCATTCCCGTCACGTCCAAAAAAAACTCATCTACGCTGAAAACCTGTATTCTGTCGGAAAAGTTTTTCAACAGTTCTTTCAGCGAATTATGGCAGAACATGTAAAGGGCATAGTTGGGAGGAACCGTAACCAGTTGAGGACATTTTTGCCTTGCTTCCCAGGTAGGCTCTCCTGTTTTGATTCCGTATTTTTTGGCAGGGATGCTTTTGGCCAGAATAATTCCATGCCTGGTGGCCTGAGAACCGGCCACTGCAGAGGGAATGTCCCGCAAATCCACCGTTTCGCCGTGTTGAAGCCTGTATACTGCCTCAAAGGATAAAAAAGCCGAATTGACGTCTATGTGCAAAATCAGTCTCTCATTGCTGTTCATAATTAATCACCTTGCATATATTATAATACAGAACGTACGTTCGTGTAAAGTATAGTATGCCAAATCGTATAAATATATGCAAGTAAAGATTGCGTACATTTTTCAACTATTTGCAAAAAGAATAAGCACAAAACTCAGACTTACTATTCAAAAGCCAGTATTCCCAGAGCTTTGTATGTCCCCCAATCCACATAATGATTTACTGGCAGATTGTTTTCCTCCTTGAATCTTATCAGGGCAGCTTTGGTACCTTCACCATAGATGCCATCTATGGATCCATCGTAGTATCCCAGCTTCTGAAGACGTTTCTGCACTTCTGCCACCTGTGATTTTCTGTCTCCCGGGGCAAGCCTGTCAAATGAGCTGCCCATATTTCCGTACGGGCCGCCGTACACCACGACCGGCGTCTTATAGGGAACAATGCTGTACAATTCCTCCACATCTCTGTTCCTCATTCGAAAACAGCCGGCAGAGGCACGATGACCTATGGAACCCGGTCTGTTGGTTCCGTGGATCCCGTATACGCCCCAGGGAACATTCAACCCCATCCAGCGGGTGCCGAATCCACTGCCCCAGTTTCTGGCTTTATTGGTAATATGCCACACTCCAATCGGTGAGGGAGTGTCCGGTTTTCCCTGAGCAATCGGGTATTTCTTAATAAGCTTGTTGTTCTCGAACAAATAAAGCATGGATTGAGTCAAATCTATGAGTATATCATATTCCGGCTCCTTATGTCCCTCCTGTTGGCCTGCAGCCGGCAGCTCTGAATATACTGCCTTTTCTCCCACCTTTACCGGCAGATGTGCATCCAGATAGGTAAGTTGCTGATTCAAGGTGGAATAGAGCAGCAGAATGAGCACAATATATACAACAGCTTGAATTTGTCTAAACCATGCTCTTTTCAACATAATAAAACACCTCCGCTACTATAGAAATATATTCTTTAGTATGTAGGTGTTAGAACCAGTATATGCCGGGCTTTTACCCTTCCCAATTTGTCAGCTGCCAAAAAACCGTCAGGCATTTGGCAGTATAAAATATATGGAATACCATTGCTGCAGTTTTATCGGGTTTTCTGCCGGAATGACTTATCTCACAAGATCTGCTGCTGTTATTACCTCATATCCTGCTTCAATCTGTTCCGATTCAGTTTGGTCTGATTGACGATTCAGGGCAGCCTTTACTGCCTTATAGCCCATATCATAGGATTTCTGACTCACGCAGCCATAAAACTGCCCTTTCCTGATATACTCCAGTGTCTCTTCCGTATGATCAAAGCCGACTATTCTAATATTATGATTTTTTGCCCATGCTGCGGCCGCAGCAGAAGTCTCGGGACAGGCAGCAAAAATTCCTTTGATATCCGGATGGGATGCATATATGTCCTGAAGGGTCTTCTGGGTATTTTGTCTGTCGCCGCTGCAATAAAAAATATTGATAAGCCGAACATCCGGATAGTCGGCAACAGACTTCCGGAATCCGGCCTCCCTGTCGATTGCCTTTGGATTGTCCGCAACAGTATTCAGCATGATAATATCCCCTCTCTGTCCTATGGCATCCGCAAGCATTTGCCCGGCTTTCTCGGCTGCTGCTTCATTATCCGAAGTAATATAAGTTCCGGGAGTATCATACTTTTGCAAAGCATCCAGATAAATGAGGGATATTCCTTTTTGATGGGCTTTTTTCATCAGTTTATATAACTCGTCATGTTCAAAAGGGGTAATTATTATTGCCTTTGTAGAACGCCGGATCGCCTGTTTAATGGCTCTGAGAGCGGTGCCCGTATCATCATCCGTCACATTGATTTTTTGTATATCCAGGTCTGCATTCCATTCAGCTGCACCAGCTTCCAATCCCTTTATCATCTGCTCAGTATGTGTGCCGTCAGAGGAATGTATAAATGCATAAACCTCAGGCATCTCATTTTGTATGTAGAGTTCCATATTGCATCCGGACAAGACAGTCAGAAGCAGCAAGGCAATGATAACAGTCAGCTTTCTCACGACGGATCTCTACCCCCTTCCTGACAAAAAACTATTTCAAAGCCACCAAAACGCAATCTTTTACATAAGCAATGCCCTTTTCCTCTATCAGCTGAGTGAGCTCCTCATTGTGTGTTCCGGGCTGAAGCCATATAAAAGAAATTCCAAGTTCAGCAGCTTCTTCAACTATATTTCTGCCGATGCGGGGATTAACCACCATATCAATTACCTCAGGCTTTTCCGGTAATTCCGACAGGCTGGAATAGCATTTGTCTCCATCAATCATGTCGTGGCCCGGATTAATCGGATACACTCTATAGCCGTGTTCCTTCAGTTTCTTGTAGATCTTGTATCCAAATTTCTCCGGATGGGTACTGGCGCCTACTACCGCCCAAGTTTTTTTCTTCAGCATTTCCTGAGAAAGTTCCATACATTCTCATCCTTTCGATTAAAATCGGATATCTGATTATATAATATCAACAGCTTTGGCACTTACAAATCGATAATTTCTATATTATCCAGCGCTTCCCGTATTAATTCCTCTCCATTGATTAGCTGCTCCGACTTCAGGATTCTATTAAGACGCGGACGGGTTACCGGGTGCTTCGGCGTAAATATGGTGCAGCAGTCCTCATAGGGCAGTATTGATGTCTCATAGGTACCAATCTCTTCTGCCAGATTCATAATATCTATTTTGTCAAAGCCTATTAGTGGACGGAAGACAGGCATGGAGACAGCATCGTTGGTAACAACCAGACTGTTTATGGTCTGACTGGCCACCTGGCCTATGCTTTCACCGGTTATCAGGGCTGCGGCTCCCTCCCGCCGGGCAATCTCCTCAGCAATTTTCATCATGTAACGACGCATCAGTATGGTCAGCTCTTCATCAGGGCATTTTTCATACAGCTCCTGCTGAATTCGGGTAAAGGGCACTATATGCAGCCGCATTGGACCGGTATAGCGGGCAAGTATTCTGCCAAGTTCTATTACCTTCTCCCTGGAACGATCGCTGGTAAAGGGGAAGCTGTGATAATGCACAGCTGTCAGGGCGACACCTCTCTTGGCAATCATCCAGCCGGCTACAGGACTGTCAATGCCGCCTGAAAGCAAAAGCGCTGCCTTCCCGTTTGTTCCCACCGGCATGCCCCCGGCACAGGGGATTACCTTGTGATACAGGTAGATAAACTCGCGGACCTCCACATTCAGCAAAATCTCCGGTTTATGGACATCCACCTTTAAATTCGGGATGGCTTTCAGCAGCCTGCTGCCCAATTCACGATTGATTTCCATGGAATCCATGGGGAATCTTTTATCGGATCGTCTGGACTCAACCTTGAATGTTATTATATCCTTTTGAATGCGGCTCAGCAAATCCTCTATCATTTTGACAGAATGCTCCGCCAGTGTTTCAAAATTCTTTTCTATCTTTAAGGCCGGACTGATGGAGACGATTCCAAACACCCGGGTCAGAGCATTTATAACTGCTTCCTCATCGGCATAGTTTTCTACATAGTAACGTCCCTGTGCCTTTATTACCCTGACATCAGGAAAATCCTTCAGTGCCTTTTTAATGTTGGTCAGTAAAACCCTTTCAAAAAAAGGTCTGTTCTGCCCCTTCAGATGTATTTCACCATATCGGATCAGTATTGCTTTTTCCATTCACTACCTCCTGGTATATCTTTCAATTCTGGCAACAGCGCGGGTCAGGACAGGGAGAAAGGCTTCGATTTCTTCCAAAGTAGTCAGATAGGAGGTGCTGATGCGTATGGAGCCCTCCAGGAGCTGATTATCGAGCCCCATTGCCTTAAGTACATGGCTTTGCTTTCTGTTCCTGCTGGAACAGGCTGAACCGGTACTGACATAGACCCCTTCTTCCTCCAGGGCGTGCAGCAGGACTTCGCCCCGCAGCCCCGGAAAGCCCACATTTATAATATGCGGAGCGCTGGTATCCCGGCTTCCGTTTATAACAGCTGTGGGAACAGCCTGACTGATTCCTTTTACGAGCCGGTTCTTTAATTCTGACAGATAACTGCCACGCTCATTTTGCTGTTTCGCTATCCAGCCAGCACCAGTCCCCAGGCCAACGATACCTGGTATGTTTTCTGTTCCGCTTCGTATTCCGCCCTGCTGATTACCTCCGAATAGGATTGGTTTAATCCTCACACCTTTTCTTATATAAAGTGCTCCTACCCCTTTAGGTGCATGAATTTTGTGCCCGCTGACGGACAACAAATCAATTCCCATTTGTTCCGGATACACAGGCAGTTTTCCAAAGGATTGAATTGCATCCACATGAAAAACCGGCTTGCGGCTGCAGCCATTCAGAACAGCTCCAATTTGCCGGATAGGCTGAACAGAACCGGTTTCATTGTTAATATGCATAATGCTCACCAGGATGGTATCGTCCCTGATACTCTTCTTAAGTTCATCCAGGGAGATAATACCGTTTCTGTCCACAGACAAATATGTTACCTCATAGCCCTGCTCCTCCAGATGAGCAAAAGCCTGTAATACCGATGGGTGCTCGATGACTGTGGTGATACAGTGCATTCCTCTTCGTTTCTTGTCATAAGCGGCACCAAGTATGGCCATGTTATTGGATTCGGTCCCGCCGGAAGTAAAGACAATTTCATCCGGAGCTGCATTCAACAGGTGAGATACCTGATTCTTAGCATCCTTTATTCTTTTTTCAGCCTGTATGCCTAAACGATGCATGGAGGAAGGATTTCCATAATCGTTTTTCAAACAATCAGTAACTGCCTCGATAACTTGGGGTATTACCGGTGTCGTTGCTGCGTAATCGAGATAGATTTCCGTCATTTTCCTAACTCCTGTACCAACGCTTATTTTTTTCTTTTTTCTTCTCCCTCGTATTATCCGCTCTGCCGTATTTTCTTAACTGTTATTCTTATAAACAGATAAATAACTCTTAATATAGGTTTACCCTTCCCATGACCTTGTAACCAGGAATTTTTCAATGCCTTACATGGGAAAATTCCTTAATTCCACATTCATATCCGAGAAAAAAGCCCCCTGTTGAGGGAGCTCTTTATCTGGTCTTTACATTCCTGGGATTTACTAACTTGAACAGCCTGACCATTTCGTCGCTCGGCTCAAAGACCAGGATAGACTTCTCTCCGTTATGGGTAAATACACCATAATACAATCCCCCGCCCCTGTTCAGGAAATAATTATACTTTTTTATGCCCGGGTGCTGGAGCATGCGTTGAAATCCGCTGTCGCTGGTGGGTGCTATGATTTCAAATTCCTTCACATCAGCGCTGAGCAGCTTCTTACGCCTTGTATTATTGATGATCTTGGCAATATCCAGAGTACCGTTGGTAAAGGTATAATCGTATTCAATTCTTTGATTGTTGCGGGTAGTAAAACATAAGTATGTAAGTCCGCCAAAGATCAGGAAAAATATTATCGAAAACAAATTAAAGTTTCCGCTGAACAGTTGATTGAATATGCTCTGAAACAGGATAACAGCAATGATTCCAAATAGAATCATACCAATCCACGACAGTACATAGATCAAGGTGTTCAGGCCTGTATCAACCTTATGCACCGATTCTTCCCGAAATAAATCCATTCTCTCCACTCACTCCCTGTTAGTCCTACATTGGCTTCCCTATAAATTAGAGAAGCTGTAATATGTTCATTTTACCATGATTTAAGGTCAAGTGGTACCCCAATTGTCCAAAATCGTAAATATTTCCTATATCCGCTGCCATAATAGGAGGAAAATCATCATATCAATGCGAATATTATATTATGTCGAAAACTGAGAACAATGTAGCTTTTTATCTATCACTGCAAAGGAGGAAGGCGTATGATTTGCCCATCCTGCGGCACCAGAAACAACTATTATCATCGATTCTGTTATTATTGTGGTGCTCGTTTGACCGAAAAAACGCCTTTGGAAAACAAACAGCCATTTGAAGAGAATGTTTTTTTGGCTGACGAAACGTCCCCGCCGGAAGATAAGATTTTCACTGATATACAGTCGCAGGCAGACAGTTCGAATATTAGAGAACCATTGTCAGAGGAGCCCTATGATTTCCGGGATTCATCTGCCAGCGCTGAACCAGCTGACGACAGTAAAAATAATCTGATTTTTGATAGTTTTTCTGATTTCAAATATGAGGACTCGGAGTTCAATCTGCAGGACCAGCTTCCTCTCAGACGCTATCACAAGTCAGAAAGAGACTCTGATTTTTTGCAGAGATTCATTAAGGCCGGCATAAGCATTGTATTAATAGCATTCATAGCATTTTTAGGCTATGTAGGCTATGACGAACTGATCCGAAAGCCGAAGGACAGGGAGCCTGTATATAAAGTCATCGATCTGGACTATGAGGTGGAAGAGACGGAAATTGACGGACAAACTGCCCGAAGAATCCTGATTCTCAGTGAAGTCGGGGAACAGGCCAGGCTGAATGATAAGAATACAGCAATAATAAACGGTCAGGCTGAATTCATCCTGCCTGACAGGGAATTTGATTTGGATGACTATGAAGAAATAGACGGAGCCCTGCAGGTTGCCCTCCCGCTTACAGTATTGGCTGACGGCTATCCCAATCGCCAGGTGGAAATAGAGTTTGAAGTGCCCATTCAAAGTGCTCCTTTGAGATTCATTTCTCCTGCTGAAAAGGAGACAGTGGTGGAGGGAACTTCTTATCAGCTCATTCTGGAGGTATTGCCGGGTTCAAATGTGTACGTGGATGGCAATAATTATACCCACATACTAAACGAAGAGGGACAGCTTTCCCTGCAGCTGGAGATACTTGAACAGCCGGAAACCCAATATGAAATACGTGTTTCTTCCAAGGGTTATGCAGAAGCAGTTGAGAATATTATTTTCAGGAAAAAGCAGATGGCCTTCCCTCTGGCAGTGGACCAGAGCATACCTATACAGGCAGACGGGGAATGGGTTGAGGTTACCGGTAATACCCATCCGGAAGCAGTATTATCCACCAATCTGGAGCTGAGGGAAGAAGTCAGCCCGGATCCTGATACCGGCGATTTCAAAATGTATGTCAAGGCTTCAGCCAAGGGTTATACTCCCTTTATTCTGACTGCCAGTCTGGATGGAAGCGAGGATTCGGTGCTGGAGCTGGTTGTTCAGCGGCAGGTGAATGAACTTGATTATACCTCCAGTGCCTGGGCCCCCGAATATGAGAACATGAAGCAGTATCCTAATCTGCATAATGGTATAATCTTCCTCTTCACAGGTGAGATCAAAGAAATACAATCCACGGGAACCAGAACGAGCCTGCTGGTTGACGTTGCAAAAGAGGGGCAGCCGGAACAGCTGATTTACGTGGATTACTGGGGTTCCCTGCAACTTGCTCCGGGCCAGCGGATTAGGATATTTGGAAACCGCTGGGGAAACAAGGAAGGAAATCCATATATCCTGGCTCCTTTTATTTATAAATGACATCAAATGGGGACAGTTCTCAAGAGCATAAAATGGGGACAGTTCTCAAT
>FZPS01000088.1_pt224 | contig 18606 bp, 18 predicted proteins | sample 1817821 | NCBI WGS metagenome assembly FZPS01 (sample SAMEA104158645, study PRJEB21678) | metagenome | place: Germany | collected 2015-04-21
TTGGTATCCTGGGTAAGGCTACCGACGATGGCGGTACTTCCTATGAAATAAAGGACAACTGGGGCAACAATTTCGAGGATGCCGAATTCAAAGTTACGGTATCGGCAGACAAGACCGCACCTGAGGTTGAAGAACTTACCGTTGAAACAGAAAAGGCCCTGAAGATCAAGTTCAGTGAAGACGTCAAGTTCAAAAAGGAAAACGTCGAAGTCTACGATACTGATGGCAAAGCCATTGATGGCGTAGAAATAAGCGTTACTCCTGATGAGGGAACGGGCAAAGAGTTCACGATCGGACTGAAGAAGGATCTGAAAGGCCAGACCATTGTCGTCAAGATCAAGAACGTTGAGGACACGGCACTCCAGCCCAACAAGCTGGGTACGTACACCAAGACGTTGACAATTACCGACGCAACAGCGCCCAAGGTAACTAAGGTTAATAGAAATGTAATACTGAAGAAGGACGATTCGGGAGAAGTAGACAAAGTCATAGCATACGTATTCTTCGATGAACCAGTTGACGCCACAGCGATCAACAAGGCCAACTACGGAATACTTGACGAAGAAATGAAGCTCACCACTATCAGTAAGGATCCGGCGTTCTACGACAGCAATAAGGTTGTCAAGCTGGAACTGACCGCGGACGAGTGGAAAATAATTGATGAAGGTGTCGGCCTGTTCATCAAGAATATCAAGGACCTGAACGGAAATGAAATGGCCGGCTATGTAGTAGACACTTTCGATGATTACGAGAATGATATGCCGAAGATCGAAAAGATCGAAGTCGTCGCAAAAGACAAGGCATTGGTTTACTATGATCAGTTCCTGAAGAGAGTCGACAGGCAAGCATTCGCAGTTAACGGTACAACACCTGCTGCTATAGAACTCTCCGAGAAGGATGGCAAGACAGTTGTCACCATGATACTCGGCAAGGATAATACTGAGTTTAAAGCAGACCTTGAGGGAGCAACGTTGAGTGTTGTCATAACCGACAAGTATAAACTGCTCAACATCTTCGATGTGGAAGCGAAGGAAGAAATCAAAAAAGCTGCTAACGAAGATGATATGATTGACAAGATCGCTCCGTCAGTTGACAAGGACAGCAGCACTGCTAAGGGCAACGAAATAACGCTCGTCTATGACGAAAATATTGATTTCGAAACAGTCTCGAAAATGACATTCGAAGTCGCTGACAGAGAGGTTAAAGCGGTTTCACCGGGCGGAAATAATGAAATCAAGATTACGGTTGACGGCGAAGCGTTTGAGAAGGATGCCAAGGTGAAGGTAACCCAGAAGCATGCTATTCGGGGCGAGGATGGCAACGAGTCCAAGTTCGATACAATCGAACTGACTGCTGAGGCATCTGGCGAGTCTGGCGAGTCTGGCGGGTCTGATGTTGAAGTAGAAGAAAACTGACGGGCCTTAATAACCAGCATTAAAAGGTCCCTGGGAAACCAGGGGCCTTTTTTTCTTGCAATGAAACCTGGCATTGGTTCTGTGTGATAGGCTCATGAGTGAAGGATAATGGCTAAAGTCAAGTGAAAATATAAGCAAACACAGCTTGCCTGAGAGATTTGTTTTTGTTACGATTATAACTGGACAATAGATATCTCCACTTCAGAGTTGTATGTATTTAGCAGACTTTATATGAGAAAGAGCAGTAAAATATCTGATGATATAAAAAGGAGGCCGGATGTGAAAAAATCGATAGCTGTGCTCATTTTTACAGCACTTATAATATCCACACCATCCTGTTTGCTGGCTGAAAGCGAAAATGTCCTTACGTGGCAAAAGGCCTCTTTATGGCTGAACAGGGACAGCAATGTACTCAAAGATCTGGCAGAGGCAGAAAAGAACAGCAAAAAGCAGTATGAGGAAGCAAAGGAAAACGCAAAGACCATCGACACGAGAGGCAGGACTGTCTATATCCTTGGGCAGGAGATCAGGATAGCCTTCGATGATACTACTCAGATGTTCATGACTCAGCAGAAGGAGCTGTTTCCTGAACAGATGAGATATTACTGGAATATGACACAGGATTCGAAAAGAAGGACTTCCAACTCACTCACCATTAGCCTGAGGAATATGTATCTGGGGCTGTACAGCGCCCACAACGATGTCAGGATAAAAGAACTGAAATATGAGGTGGCTGAAAACTTACATAATCAAAATCAACTAAAGCTTGAAAAAGGCATGATCACGGAAATTGAAGCATTGGAATCTGAATATGCGCTGGAGAAAGCCAGGGCGGAACTGGCAGCGGCCAGGCGAAACCGTGAGAATATGCTCAGGAGCTTCAATCATTTTCTGTGCAGGGATATCCATACAGACTATGATGATATAAGACTGGAGAGCCAGCTTTATACCATCTTCAGAGATTATGACTACTATCTGGGGAGAGCCCTTGTCAACAGGGCGGAGATAAAGCAGGCAGAGAAGCAGCTTGCCCTGCTGGAACAGAAAAAGAGGATCATGGACAGATTTCCATTGAGCATGAATACTGTAAGTGTAAGAAAGGACTACAATAACCTTCTGCTGGACATGGAAATCCAGGAAGCCAGGCTCGAACAGGCAAAGCTGGATATCGAGGTCGAGGTGAAGGAAGCATATATCGAGGCCGCTGCTGCGGTCAAAAACACAGAAAACATGAAAAAACTGCTGGATTTGCAGAAGTCGAATATTGATAAGATCAGAAGGCTGTATGAGAAGGGATTGGTTTCAAAGACTGTGCTGGACCAGTCCGAGATAGGATATCTGGAGTTTTGCAGCAGTTATGACCTGACTTTGTTTGACTGCAATACAAAACTGATGAAGCTTGTATATGTATCCGGTATAGGGATGGCATAAGACATATATTGTGAAAGTCTGCTGAGGACGACTCGGTAAACGCATGAAAGTGGCTGAACAGGGAGGGATTCCGGGATGAAAAAGATAGTATTTCTGGCAGTAGTTATAGTTATGATAGTTTCCACGGCTGTTAACGCTACGGCAGAAAGTGCCGATATAAAAGTGCTGACTCTTGATGAGGCGATCAAACTAGCTGTGGAAAACAACAGGCAGAATGTTATCGATGATCTGGAAATAAAGGTTAAGGAATCGCAGTTGAAGCAGGCACAGGAAAATGCAGATATGACCGGCGATTCATATGGTGCTGAAAGGGTACTGGAAAGCAGGATCCGCAAGGAAGTGAGGATAATGGAGGCACAGACTGCCCTTGAAGTTGCCCGGCTGAGAAAGGAGGACAACAGGAGAAGGACAGCTCTTGATGTCCGCGAAGTGTTTTACAATATACTGCTGGCAGAAAAGGAACTGGACAAGGAAATGCAGAAGCTGGAGATCCAGAAGGAAAAGCTGGAATTTGCCAGGTCCAGATATAATACAGGATCCTTATCAGCAGAAGCCCTTGATGAGGCTGAGTTCAGAGTTATCAGCAAGTCTGCGGATGTAGACAACATAAGAGAGAAGATACGCACTCTGGAGTTAAGGCTCAAGATACTGCTGAACATGGATCTGGACGAGGAACTGCCTGAAATCAAAGGCGAAATAAAAGTTGAACTGCTGAAGGATATGGATATAGAGAAAATAGCAGATACGCGTCTGCAATTCGATACATCTGTGTATGAGGCTGCGGGCAGATACAATGCGGCAAACAGAACGATGCAGCTCACAGAAGAGCTTTTCAGAGCCGGGCAGACTACTTATGACACCAACAAGTCGAATCTGGAAAAGGCGCTGAGAGATTATGAATCAGCTTTGAGAAACAGGGAAGTAAATATCAGGAATTCATACAATGACCTGCTGAACATGGAGGACAATCTGGAGCTTGCGGACAAATATGCCGGGCTCTGCCTGAAAAAACTCGATGTGGCGAAGGTAAGGTATGACAAGGGCATCATCGATAAGGAATCATACCTGTCAGCAAAGGAAGCGTATCTGGACGCACTGTTCAGCAGGGAAAGGGCCAGATGTGACTATATCATCAGGAAGGAAAGCTTCCTCTCGATGATAGAGCAGCGTTGAATCAGGCTGACCGGTGTGCAGGGCAAAATGTGTCAGCAGGGATGCGGAACATTTTCAGTCTGTACATCGTCAAATAAAAGAATAACTGGTATAATGATAGCATAAGGGCGGATCTTAATGTAATTATTAACAAATGAAAAGGGAGGTCATCATATGGGTGCCGGTAAAAGAGTTCTATGTGCGATCGTAACAGTCGTCTTTTGCTTTACACTGCTCAATACTGCCGTTGTGGCAGATTCCTCCGATGTCGACATTTACGAAATGGCAGATGCACTGAACAAGCTGCACATCTTACAAGGCGACGGCGGAGATTATAGACTGGATGACAATCTTGAAAGAGCACAAGCGACCGCATTGATTATAAGGATGCTTGGCAAGGAAGACCATGTCAAACAGAATGCAGACCAGTACAGAAACACCAAGTTTGCAGATGTACCTGCGAATGAGTGGTATGCACCATATGTTGGCTATGGGACAGAACACGGTATAATCGGCGGTGTTACCAGCACCAGCTTCGAGCCGAGGGAAAAAACCACCGAGAAGGCATTTCTGAAAATGGCCCTGTGTGCTTTGGGATATGAATACGGCGAGGATTTCGACTGGACAAATGTGTTCCAGAAGGCATATGATGTCGGTATCGTTACAGAAGCGTCTTATTATTACAAAGTTGAAGATAATTTCGATTATTTGAGGCGTGACGCTGTCAGGGCCATATATATGTCGCTGAACACATTCAGGAAGGGCACTGATATCAAGATGGCCCATACTCTGGTCGATGAAGGTCTGTTTACAAGAGACGAACTGATGGACAGCGGTATATTTGGAAGGATCATGCCTGCGGAAATAGAGTCTGTCAATGCTATTGCTCCAAACAGTGTGGAAATAGTGCTGAGCAGAGCATTAAAAGAACTGGATCTGCAGGATATCCTGGTGACCGAAGAGGATTCCGACAAGGAGCTGGAGGTCAAAGCTTTTGCTTTCAGGGATGAGACTATCCAGGTCATCACATCAGGTCAGATACCGGGGAAACCATATAAACTGACCATAAAGAGTTTTAAGGATGCTGATGGCTTTGTATCCGGCCCTGTAGACGGGATTTTCAAAGGATATATGCCCATGCAGGTAATGTCCGACTTTTTCAGGATACAGAAGGTGGAGCAGACATCGCTGAATGTCATTGATGTCTATTTCACGCATCCGCTCAATATCAGCAGCGAAAATCCCGTATATTATGAACTGTTCAGGAACGGAAGCCTGTTTTTGACCGGATCATCAAACAACATGACCGTCAAGAAGCTTCAGTCCGTACCGAATGCTGTTTCGATTTACCTTAAAAACGGCGTTTTTGAGCCGGGACAGGTATATACGCTCAGAGTGAGCGGAAAGCTCATAAGCGGCTATGGGGTACAGCTTGCTGACGGATATGGCGAGACGATAGATTTTACGGCAACTGTGGAAGAGTCCGAGGACCTGGCAATAATTGCAGTCGAAGGGCAGTCCAGCAACACCGTAAGGATACTGTTCAATCAGGAGGTGGACCCTGTCTGGGCTGGCAAGAGGCTGAACTATACAGTGTACAATGCATACAAAAATGCCGTGGAAGTGACGCAGGCTGTTGTCACTGAGGACGGTGCAAACAGCAGCAGGGAAGTGATCCTGACCCTTGCAGCCCCGCTGGACAAGACAAAGCAGTATGAACTGAAGATAGAATATATTCCGGATCTGTACAAGCAAAGCGCCATCGAGGAAAGGACAGTCCAGTTCGCCGGTTCATATGCCTCGACGAAGGAGCTTGAGCTGACAGGAGCGGTATCGGAATATGCAAATTATGTGGTGCTGCAGTTCAATAAGGCTCTGGATCCGGCGGATGCATCTGACTACAGTAAATATGTGATCAGGTCGACAAACTCGTCAGCCATGGTGATACCCAGGAAGGCGTATTACTCGGCAGAGAACGGCAAATTCACAGTAAAACTGTATCTGCCGGCTTATTCACCGCTGGACAGGAAAGACAACTATATCGTATATGTTTCGAATCTCAGGGATTCACTGGGCAAGGGGAATACGTCGCTGCTGCGTCGGGAATTCTCGCCAAAGAGCAATGATATAATCAAGCCTGAAATAATCGATGCAGTCACCATCTCCAGGGACTCGATCAAGCTGCTGTTCAATATGGAGATAGCGTTCAACCAGACGAACATCAATGTTGCGAACTATGTGCTGGAATACGAGCAGGATGGAGAAGTGATAAGAACCGTTCCCATAGGCATTACCTATGTGGATCCTGTGACAGTGATACTCAGGTTCAATGAACTGGATCAGTCGCTGGAGTACAGGCTGCGGTTCAACAAGATATACGACTACTCAGAGGAATATGACACCACTTCCTCATCAACCAGTGTAAGATGGGGCAGATAAAAGGCAAATAAAGAGAATTGCGGCAATTGGCTGTATATCAGTATCATAAAATGATATAATCATTGTTGCGCCTGATATATATTCAGCATACATACCTGTTTGTATGCAGTATTCTTAACAATGTTCTATTGAGGGAGAGTATTTTGTGAGTAAGAAAATTCTTATTGTAGACGATGAGAAAAACATAGTTGACATTTTAAAATTCAATCTCAGAAAGGAAGGCTTCAGCACGATAGAGGCTTATGACGGCGAGCAGGCGGTGGAACTCGCGCTCAGCGAGAAACCGGACCTGATCCTGCTGGATGTGATGCTTCCGAAGATGGATGGCTTCACAGTCTGCAGAAAGCTGCGGCAGTCGATTTCCACGCCCATACTGATGCTCACGGCGAAGGAAGAAGAAGTGGACAAGGTCCTCGGCCTGGAACTGGGCGCCGATGACTACATCACAAAGCCATTCAGCCAGAGGGAGCTGATGGCGAGGATAAAGGCAAATATCAGAAGGACGGCGATGGAAGAGGTGGCAGCTACCAGGACCAACCTCATCGAGGTAAGAGACCTTGCGATAGATTGTGACAGATATGAGGTAAAGAGGGACGGGACGGTCATCGAGCTGACACTGAGGGAGTTTGAGCTGGTCAAGTTTCTTGCTATGCATCCCGGACAGATTTTCACCAGGGAAAACCTCCTTGAAAAAGTCTGGGGCTATGAGTATTATGGCGATGTGAGGACCGTCGATGTGACCATCAGACGCGTCAGGGAGAAGCTTGAAAGAGACCCTTCCAATTGTGAGTATATTTTGACCAAGCGAGGAGTAGGCTATTATTTCGATAAGCCGGAGGAGTAGATGAACAGCGTCTGGCCTGAAAAAGCCGGGCGCTGGTTTTTTCAGCGGTTTGAAGTTTCCTTTGCAAGAGGTGGATATGTTTCCGAGGAGTTTACAGTGGCGTCTGGTCAGTTTCTTCTGTCTGATCACATTCTGTCTTGTCATACCGATTGGACTGTATCTGAATGGCAGGATAGAGAGCAAATATTATGACAACTTCAGAACGAGGATAGAAAAGGGATTCGAAGAATGGTCCGTCAGAAACGGGTCTCACAGCGCCGAGGAGCTTAAGACGGCTCTGGAAAACAGCAAGGATGTCTTTCTGCTCAATCTTGAGCACAGAAGCTATACAATAGTCGACAAGAACGGTGAGATCTATTATACCAATGACAAGGAACTCATCAGCAATCCCCGTGAGCTGGCCATCAAGTCGCTTCTCGCCTCGGACAATTTCGTCCAGGCTCTCACTGGTACCGAAAACAACAAGAAGATACTTGAAACATCAAGCGGCATGAGCTTTTATGATTATGCCAGGCCTGTGAGCGGCAACATTATCTATTTCCGCTATTACAAGGACGACTGGGCCGAGATCACCAGGTATTTTAACAATATCATATATACAAGCTTGCTTATCGGTTTTGCCATTGCTTTTGCTGCAGGCTACTTCTTTTCACGAACCATCACATATCCGCTGGCGAAGCTGATGCGCAAGGCAGAGAGTATTGCAAAAGGTGACTTTGACCAGGAGCTGGAGGTAAAATCAGGCGACGAGATAGGGAAGCTGGCGGACACTTTCAACTACATGGCGGCCAATCTGAAAAACACTCTCATCGAGATATCCAGTGAAAAAAGCAAGATGGAGACCATCCTCAACTACATGACAGACGGCATAATAGCGTTCAACCTGAAGGGCGAAGTCATACACACCAACCCCGCATCTGCGCGCATCCTTGGAGCCGATGGTCTGATGACCTTCCAGGAATACCGTACCCGCTTCGGATTTGAATATTCCCTTGAGGATGTCCTGTATTTACAGTCGAGACATACGACGGAGATGAATCTGGCCCTGGGAGACAAGAGCATCAAGGTCTACTTTGCCGTATTCACCGATGAGAGCAAAAGGCCCGAGGGCGTCATCGCCGTGCTGCAGGATATAACCGAACAGCAGCGTCTTGAGGACATGCGCAAGGAATTCGTCGCAAATGTCTCCCATGAACTCAGGACACCGCTGACATCGATAAAAAGCTATTCAGAAACGCTGCTGGATGGCGCGCTGGAGGACCGGGAGACTGCGGAGGATTTCCTGACAGTCATCAATACCGAGGCAGACAGGATGACCCGGCTCATAAGGGATCTGCTGCAGCTGTCGAGGCTGGACAATCAGCAGACCAAATGGAGCTTCAAAAAAATGTCCCTTGTGGATCTGATAAAGAGCACTGTCGAAAGGATGAAGATCGAAGTGGACTCCAGGCAGCAGCAGATAGAATGCTTCGTCATAAATGAGATCCCTGAGATAGAAGGGGATTACGGCAGGCTTGAGCAGGTGGCATTCAATATCATAGGCAATGCAGTGAAATATACTCCCGAAGGCGGGACTATCACTGTATATATCGGGAAAATTTACAATGACGTATATTTCAAGGTCGCAGATACAGGCATAGGCATACCGGAGGAAGATCTCGACAGGATATTCGAAAGATTTTACAGGGTGGACAAGGCCCGCTCCAGGGAAATGGGAGGCACTGGCCTGGGTCTTTCCATTGCAAAAGAGATCGTGGAAGCCCATAAAGGAACGATTAACATAAGCAGTAAAATAGGGATGGGCACAGAGGTCACGGTCAGGCTTCCTGTGAGCCATACAAGCCTGTAAAATTGAGCGTTTTGAGGATTTTTTATGTAATTTAATCTTAAATGGCATGTAATATTTTTGTAACACATTTTCTGTATAATTAAGCTAGTAATAAAGTATGTATCTGCAGCCAAATGTACAAGTTGGCAGGGCAGTTTGGGAGATATGTGATGTTCAAAAAGCTGGGGATAATTTTTATAGTATTGATGGTATTTATCATCGCCGCATCGGCGGCTTCTGCGAATAATACCGAAAATGCGGGAGATACAGGTGCTCCTGTGTACAACAATATCCAGAAAGATGGCGACAGCCTGGCTTATCCGGTCACAGCTCAGTGGAGCGCAGATACGGGTGAAGCCAAAAGGGAAGCTGCATCTCCGGGATCAGAAACTGTCGGCGAGCCAGTCGCTGAAGAGGATCCGGATGCGGCATTCTGGCGTGCCATCCAGGAAGTGCTCGATGCAGGTGTGCCAGTAGACAACGGACAGTCCATTGTGAACATAACCGTGCCGGAAAACATCGGAGAGAGAATGTCCATTTATGGCAGGGAATTCGAAATCAGTGGTATTACGGAGTACACGGATGTAGAGATAATAGTCGCCAGGCTGAATGGCGAGACCGGTGTATACGAGATCCTCGAGCTTCCCGATGGAGATGATGTTATATACGCAGGTGCCGGTGCATTTTCACAGATCCTTGAATTGGAGTACGGCGAAAACAATCTGCTGATCATATCATACAGATCCTCTGAGAAAGATGAGTCCATGATCCAGTACAACTCGATTTCGGTCACCGCGCTGAGAAGGACTCTGGAACAGATGCTTATCAGAGTCAGGAATACACTTATCGATCTGTTCGGCGGAACAGTCAAATAGCATATTGAACAACGGGGGCTTAAATGAGCCGTGAATTGAGAGAACGACTGAAAACGGTCTTGATTTTCGTTTTGATCATAACAGGGCTGCTGCAGGTAGGAATCCTTTGGAGCTATCAGAACCAGGGGACTCCTTTTAGTTTTTTATCGACGCTTTTTAGCAAAGATATCCAGGTCAGCAATGAAACCATCAGAGAAAAGCTTTTCGTGCCTGACAAGCTTGTCGTTTCCAACGGAGAAAACGATTACTGGATAATTCCTGAGAACCATGATTACTATGACAGATTTTATGACGAAGTGATAGCAGGGCTCAGTAAAATCACATCCGGGAATATAGAGCTGACCGTCTCAAATGAAAAATGGGAGGATATCGTTAAAAGACGTGGGCTCATGGTGGATTTCGGATACACATTTGAGCCTGATCTGCTGGGTTGGTTCCTCGGAACAGGAAGCCCTGTACAGGACATACCCCGTTTCAGTAAGCTGGTGGTCCGGAGGGATATAATACGCGAAGATACAGGGACATTTTACATACTTGGAGAAGGCGGCACGGTATACAGTACGGGGCATGTCAGATATGAACAGGCTGCCAACCTGACGAATGTGATAACCAAGCTGGAGGAAGACAGCAGGAGTAAATACCGCAGATACAAGACCTTGTCCGGAAGCAAGCTGAACAAGCCGGAGGATGAGCCGGACATCCTCTATGTAGTCGCTTCGCCCAGGTACTGGCCTTACAGGATAGTGACGGCAAATCTGCCGCCGGCGGCGGACAATGAAGAGGCACTGGCAAGGGCCATACTCGGGGAAGAGGAAGGCAGATACAACAAATATACATACAACGGAGATATGATCCAGTACACATACGGGAGCAACATATACAGGTATTATTCCGACGGGTATCTCACATACCGGTATCTTGGCAGCGCTGATACCAGCAGAGTGAAAGCCAGTGAAGCCCTGATGAATGCATACAAATTCATTGCCCGGGCAAATGGACCGCAGGGTCCGGAAGCAGATATCGTTTTGTCATCTGTTGAGAAAAAAGTCGGCGGAGTATATGAATTCTGCTTCGATTACCGCGTGGGAGGCCTGGCGGTCAGGATGGAATATGAGACCAGCGACGGAAGCGGCAATAAGCTGGATCATGCGATAAGGATACTTGCGGACAGCAAGCGGGTGCTGGAATGCGACTGGCTCATCAGGAGCTTCAAAACAGAGAGGACACGCAACTACAATGACAGGCTGCTGGAGCTGCTGGGCAGGTATAATATACTGCTGCGTGACATCAACATGGTGAAAATAGACACAGGCTATTATATCCGCAACAGTCAGGATGGGATACTTGAGCCGGCCCTGATAATAAGCACGAGGGAAGGGGACACAGTCTGCCTGGATATGATCGCCGAAGAAGGAGATTGATATATGGACGTATCAAAAGCAAAAAATGTGGTTGTCGTCCTGCTGGTGGCTTTTAATATTTTCCTGCTCGTGAACAATTTTATATTCCATAACAGCCAGAGCGTCAGCAGAGAGACTCTGGAAAATACCAGGATAATACTGGCGCAAAGGGGTGTCGTGCTTGAATGCGAGATCCCCTCAGAGCCTGGCGGCAACAACAGATTTGTTTACATAAAAAGTGAACTGGACAGGGAGGCTGTCGCCGGCAAGCTGTTGGGAGAAAATTATGAGGTGACCGGGGACGGTTCTCAATTTTACGATTCCAACGGAAAGATAGTTTTCTCTGATATGGACAGATTCGTCTATACAGCCGTGACTACAGCCCTGACGCAGGGACCGGTGGGCCTGAAAGAAGCCGAAGAAGCTGCCCTCAGGTTTATGAAGGAAAAAGTGCTGCTGGACGGCAAATATGTGCTGGACCAGGCGACAGAAAACGATGACGGAAGCTGGACTCTGGATTATATAGAGACCTACAGCGATACACTGCTGTTTGACAATTGCTTTTCCATCACTGTCAGCGGCGGGACTGTAAGCCGTCTCGAATATCAGAAGCACCAGTTCAAAGGATTTTCAAATGAAAGCATCGAACAGTTTGAAGCTTACCAGGCGCTGCTGGCCTATTTCAGAGAGGATAACGACATAGTCATCACGTCAATAGACAGCGGGTACAAGCTGGAGGAACCATCGATGGAAGAGGTGGAGTCTGTCGAACTTCTGCCTGTCTGGCGCGTCAAAATAAAAGGCAGGACCGAGCCAATCTATGTCAGCTCACATGACATGTGACATCTGACACCTGACACCTGTATCCGGCAGATGGCCCGGTATCTTACACCTGACACATGCATCTGCTCTTTAAATGTCATTGTAGTATTATATAAAAAACAGTGATATAATGTAATAGGAAATCAGGGCACATTTCGCCTGTACTTTTATACGAATGACAAGAAAGCAGGTGCGCGGGGTCTTGGAGAAAATCATAATAAATGGGCGTAAGCCGCTGAAAGGCGACATATATATAAGCGGTGCAAAAAATGCAGCAGTGGCTATACTGCCGGCAGCACTGCTGATAGACGGCAGTTGCAGGATAGAAAATCTGCCTGACATAAGAGACACTCGTATATTGGAAAACACACTCACCCAACTCGGAGCAAAGGTCATATTCGAAGACAGAAACACAGTTCTTATCGATTCAAGCGGTGTAAATTCCCATATCGCATCCTATGAAATGATCAAAAGCATGAGGGCCTCATATTATCTTTTGGGAGCCCTGCTTGGCCGATTTGGCAAGGCGGAGGTAGCATTGCCGGGAGGCTGCAACTTCGGCCACAGGCCTATAGATCAGCACATAAAGGGTTTTGAGGCTTTGGGCGCGAAGGTAAGCGTCGAGGGCGGGATGATCAAGCTCTCTGCTGACAAGCTGACAGGCAGTCAGATATATCTTGACGTTATCAGCGTCGGTGCAACGATAAATCTCATGCTTGCGGCAGTCATGGCTGAAGGCACCACCGTCATCGAAAATGCAGCCAAGGAGCCTCATATAGTGGATACCGCCAATTTCCTCAATGCCGCAGGTGCGGACATAAAGGGAGCCGGTACCGATGTCATTAAGATAAGAGGTGTGGAGAAGCTGAAGGGTGGCCAGGTCCACTCAATAATACCGGATATGATCGAGGCGGGGACATTTATGATAGCCTCCGCTGCCACCGATGGTGATGTGACAGTTAAAAATATTATACCAAAGCACATGGAGTCCCTGTCTGCGAAGCTGCAGGAAATGAACATCAATATCGAAGAGGGCGATGACTGGATAAGGGTGACGGGCGGCAATGGTACCATCCGTAAGGCGAATATAAAAACGCTCCCTTACCCCGGCTTTGCAACGGATCTCCATCCGCCGATCACGGTACTCCTCTGTCTGGCGGACGGAAACAGCACCATAACGGAAAGCATATGGCCGCAAAGATTCCAGTATGTGGACGAGCTGAGAAGGATGGGTGCCAGGATACGTGCAAATGGCGGAATGGCGATCATTGAAGGCCCCGCATCCCTGACAGGCGCCCAGGTCAACGCCATCGATCTGAGGGCCGGTGCAGCGGTCGTTATAGCAGGCCTTGCTGCAGAAGGGAAGACGGAGGTAAGTAATGTCAAGTACATAGACCGGGGCTATGAAGACTTCGTCGGTAAACTGCAGCGTCTTGGGGCTGATATTTTCAGAGTCGATAAATAATGGTACAGGTCATGGTGGTAGAAGATGAGGCTATGTAGTTTATACAGCGGCAGCAGCGGAAATGCCATATTTGTCGGCACCGGGAAAACAAAGCTGCTGGTCGAAGCAGGATTGAGCGGCAAGAAAATCGCAGAGGCGTTGTGCTCGATAGGTGAATCACCGTCGGAGATCAGCGCTGTTTTAGTATCACATGAACACACGGATCATATCAGGGGAGCAGGCATCCTGTCGCGCAGGTATGATCTGCCCATATACGCAAGCGAAGGCACGTGGAAAGCGATGGAGCACGTGATTGGCCCTGTCCTCGAGTGCAATAAAAGGATTTTTTCATCCTATGCCCCTTTTGAAATAGGGGATATCACCATAACTCCGTTTCCGATACCCCATGATGCCAATGAGCCGGTGGGTTACAGCTTTTCTTCGGCGGGGAAAAAAGTCACCATAGCCACTGATATTGGCCATATAAGCATGGATCTGCTACGCAATTTTGAAGACAGCGACCTTTTGCTGCTGGAGTCCAATCACGATCTGGAGATGCTCAAAATGGGGCCCTATCCGTGGCCGCTGAAGCAGCGCATCGCGGGCAGGCATGGGCATCTCTCCAATGATGCTGCCGGTGAGGTCGTTGCATATATGGCTGAGCGGGGCACAAAGAAGTTTTTGCTCGGCCATCTCAGCAAGGAAAACAATTTCCCGGAACTGGCCTATCAGACGGTCTACAGTGTATTGTGCGAAAAGTGCGTCAACATCGGTTCAGACATCACGCTCGACGTGGCTCTCAGGGACCGCACCAGCAAGGTGATCGAGATCTGACCAGCTAAGCGTATATCACTGGGGAAATAGTAATCCTGGAGGAGCCCCTGGATTTGCGCGAACCGGGATCTGTCCGCAGAACCAGTGCTGTGTCTGCAGAACCAGCCTATGCCTGCGAAACCGGGGACGCACCTGCAAAATCAGTATCGTACCCACAGTGTCACCAGGTATGGAAAGGTGAAGAATGAAAATAAACATTATTGCAGTAGGAAAAATAAAGGAGCGCTACCTGAAAGAAGGCATTGCGGAGTATTCAAAACGCCTGTCCCGGTTCTGTGATCTCAGGATCACAGAGGTCGCAGACGAGCCCGCACCTGACAACCTGAGCGCCGCTCAGGAGGAGCAGGTCAGGAGCAAAGAAGCTGCCAGGGTGCTTGGCAAAGTAAAGGACGGGACTTATCTCATCGTTCTGGATGTTGAAGGTGTAAAAAAGAGTTCCGATGAATTCGCCGCTGTGCTGAAAAACTGCATGACAAGCGGGAATTCGAATATCACTTTCGTAATAGGCGGCTCTCTGGGGCTGGCCCCGGAGCTTATCAAAAAAGCAAATCTGAGGCTCTCGCTGTCTGACATGACATTTCCCCACCAACTGACCCGTCTTATATTGCTTGAGCAGATATACCGGGTATTTAAAATAATAAATGGTGAACCGTATCATAAATAGGAAAGGCAGTATTATCCTCATAACCTGGTATAGCATATGTTCTGAATATGATATAATAATATCAGGTGGTGATTTTATGAAAAAGTATAACTTTACTATTTTGATAGAAAAAGATGAAGATGGAGTGTATGTTGGTTCTGTTCCAGCGTTGAAAGGATGCCATACTCAGGCTAAAACAGTAGAGGAATTGCTTCCCAGAATAAAAGAGGCAATTGAATTGTGTCTGGAAACAGAAGATGATGGGTTCTTCCAGAATGAATTTGTAGGAGTTCAGCAAATCGAGGTTGTCGTATGAGTAAACTGACTATTATTTCTTCCAAAGATATGGCTAAAATATTGGAAAGCCTTGGATTTAAGGAGATACGCCAGAAAGGAAGTCATACGAGTTATAAGCACGCCGATGGAAGAACTACAGTCGTTCCATTTCACGGAGAAGATTTGGGAAGGGGTCTTATTAGAAAAATATTGAAAGATATAGAAATAACTCCTGATGAATATGAAGAGTTGCGGAAACGGATTTAGGATGGTCTTTAAATAGATGTAGGTATGCCACCCTATCAGTTAATCTATCTCAAGAGTTTAAGGTGAACCTCCTTTTAGGAGGTCTTTTTACATGTAGAATAAATAGTCATGTATTAAGTAATATACGGTGAACCGTATCATAAATAGGAAAGGCAGTATTATCCTCATAACCTGGTATAACATTTAGATGGGTTTGTGATATAATATTGGTGTAATATGTATGACAGGCAGGTGAATAATGTGAGTCCGCTATCGAAAGAGTTAATTATAAAGTTAGCAAAGGAAAATGACTCAGAACTTCTTAGAGAAGTTTTAAATTATTATGCCTTTTTAAAGAATAAGAAGGAGCAGGAAGCCAGGAAACAGTGGGAGAGCATTCAAGAAGTCCAGCCTGATAAAGAGGAAATTGAAATAATTAATGAATTTGAGAATAATCCTGAGAAGTTTCAGTTTGTCAGTATGGAAGAAGTTCTGAAGGAGTTAGGGATTAATGAATCAGAACTACAAAATTGACATAAGTAAGAATGCTTTGAAGTTTATTAATAAACAGGATACTTATCAAAGGAAGAGGATATTATCTGCTATTTATGGATTGCCTAAGGGAGATGTAAAGAAGTTAAAAGGCTATGAGTATTATAGACTTAGAGTTGGAGATTTCAGAGTTATTTTTACTAAGAATGATAAAGAACTCATAATACTGGTTATCGATATAGGAAACAGAGGTCAGGCATATGAGAATCTATAGATTTGTCGTACATGATGTACGACTTTTTATTTAATATCTCAAGGAAGTCATGTATCTGGTAATACACGGTGAGCCCTATCATAAGTGAGGACAATGGATCAGGTCATTTGCGAACTCCACTGAAATGGAATGCGATATAATAATAACAGGTGGCGATTTTATGAGAGAAGACTGTGATCTTAAGGCTTATTCATTATCTGAGATCGTGAATATGAAGATTCATGGGCGCACGACCGGGTGCCTTTCTCCGCTTACACTTTTCTGGACCGGAAGCGGAGTCGAGTTCAATGCCAGGGGTTCTGAGCTGTGGGTCGAGGTCGAAACTGACTATGATGTGTATGAGCCATGGATAACAATACTAATCAATTCATATCCTGTGGCAAGGCAGATGCTGACAGCGGGCAGGCAGTGGATATGTGTATTCAGAGGGATGAATGCAGATGTCCCGAAGAACGTGCGCATCGTGAAGGAAGTCCAGCCCATGAGTTTTGGCAAGGGGTGCCTGATACATATACATTCAGTAAAATTCGACGGTGAATTCCTGCCGGTTAAAGACAGGCCTTACAAAATCGAGTTCATAGGCGACAGTATAACTTCAGGAGAAGGGACCGTCGGGGCTCAATGTGAACAGGACTGGATCCCCATGTGGTTCAGTGCGACGGACAATTATACATATATGACAGCAACAGCGCTGAATGCGGACTACAGGGTCATTTCCCAGAGCGGATGGGGCGTCCTGACGAGCTGGGACAACAATCCGAACTGCAATATGCCCAAATACTACGAGCAAGTCTGCGGGATATTGTCGAAAGAGGACTGCACAGTGCCGGAAGCATTCGGCCTGAATGACTTTGACTCGTGGCAGCCGGATGTCGTTGTCGTCAATCTTGGTACAAATGACGCAAATGCATTCTATTCACCTGAGTGGGTCGACGAAATATCCGGAGTCCGCCATAAGCAGAGACTGAATGAAGATGGTACTTACAATGAGGAGGACCTGGCGGCATTTGAAAAAGCTGCTGAGGGTTTCTTAAGAATACTCAGAAAGCATAATAAAAACGCGCATATCGTATGGGCTTACGGCATGTGCGGCACTCCTCTGATGTCAGCGATTTACCGCGCAACAGATGCTCATAGACGAAGTACCAGAGACAGGAAGGTATCTGTATTCCAGCTTCCCGATACCACGAATGAGACTATGGGCTCGAGATACCATCCGGGCAGGCTGGCCCACGAAAAAGCTGCAAAAGAGCTTGCCAACTATATCGGCATGCTTCTGCCGCAAAAGCAATGCATTAAGCATGACTGAGATCAGGGAAGTGTGCATCAGCCCAGATGCACCACAGGTCCATGCCGGATATTTGCTGACACGTGGATCTTGTATTACTGGAGCGCCTGATATGCGCTTGTTTTAATATTAATATTCTTTATCAGTCCACCACATTCTCCCATGAGATCCTGAAGCTGCTTCTCCACAATAATGTACTGATAAGAGCTGATACGGCGATGTTTGCATACACACCGAAAGGCGTCGCCAGTGACAAAAGAAAATGTATCCCGGCAAGCAGTGCCGATATGAAGAATGACAAAAACACTATCCCTGCAGTGTTTCCGTCCTGGGTGTGCTGAAAGTCCCTGCAGAATGGGAGCTCTTTTTTTGACATTCTGAATATGAGCATCAGTACGATTATCAGGTTGAAAAATATCAATATTATGTCCGGGATCACTCTTGCTCCCATGATCAATACGAAAATGACACCGGGAAACAGGTAAACCGGGATGATGAACCTGATCAGATAACTCTTGACTGCACCTCTGAAAACAGGCACAGGTGATTCCAGCGGCAGCGCCTTATAAATCCAGGCGCCTTTGTAATCTTCACTTTTGCTGATCATCAGGATCATGCTTCCGATTATGACTACCGTTAAATAGAGGCCGAAATAATATGAGCCTTCTTTTATGCCCCTGAGGCTATCTGCAGGAGATGTGCCGCCACTGAACGCTCCGATCAGAATTATGAAAGGCATGACGGCGGCAAAGGCCAGTGACGGATACACCTTGAGCTTCAGCGTGCGCTCGTTCCCGGTCACGTTTTGCGCAAACAGATAGAATAAACGCTCCTGGTCTGTCCGGCAAATCAGTTTTGCCAGACCCTGCTGAAAACGTTTCCTCAGAGAACTGAAGCTGCCTT
>FZPS01000059.1_pt469 | contig 18598 bp, 17 predicted proteins | sample 1817821 | NCBI WGS metagenome assembly FZPS01 (sample SAMEA104158645, study PRJEB21678) | metagenome | place: Germany | collected 2015-04-21
GTCTGGGATCTTTTATATTGAATTAATCTATTTCTAGGACATAGATAGGTTGAGGTTCAATTTTTTCTTTTCTTTCTCCGTCCCCTTGTCCATTCCGTTGGATAAATAGGTGAAGTTTTTTTTGTTCCTTCCAAAGATTGGTGTCAAAGTTAGGTTCCCAAGCATCAACAGTGAAAGTGGTATAATCTTTGATATTCCAGTGATTTCCAATTAGATTAGGAGTATAGGCTATGGAAACTCTATTCAGTCTATCTTCATCTCTAAACATAAAGTAACACTCAATGGAATCTAAATTATTATTTACAACGAGTTTAGGTCTTGAAATAGGAATGCGTTTAGTACCTCCCCCTGAAAGCGTAAAAGAAGTTTTTCTTTCATACACTTGATTAATATTCCATTTTTTTCCATCAAACCAAACAATTCTATACTGTGGTCTGTCACTATCTTGGTCTCTCCAGTAAGTCGCAATATAAGGGTTACTCCATTGGTCGGCTACCATGCTTGTTTGGTTGATTAACTCACTGTTTTCCGGAATAGATACAATATATTCAGCATTTTCAGCATTAATAGGAAGGGTATAAACTTCTTTTTTAGAATTCAACCAAGTCTTCCCTCCATCTTGAGAAAAAGCATAACATAAATCGTGATTGGTTTCAACCATCCACGATTCTCTCCAAACCCAGGAAATATGAATATAGTCGTTAGAATCCACCCAAATTTGCCAATACGCATTTCTTTGATTTTCACCATCAATAAGCACATCGTGAATTCTACTCCATGCTTGATCCTTCAGATTATATCGATTCATCACTAAGTTACCCCTTCCTGATGCTCCATCCCGATAAACAAAGAGAAGATCTCCATTGGAGAGTTTGTAAAATTCAGGATATGTAACATTGTTTTCATTCGTATGAGTCATAGATAGCAACTCCCCTACTTCTAATCCTAGGGGAGTTGTACTTCTACAATATTTAAGGGGATGGCCGTGGTGATCAAAAGCCACATGAAGGTATCCATCCCCATCTACCATAAGGCTAATTATATTATGTGCATCTGAACAATTACCTTTATACTGTGATTTTTTTAGCTCCCATTTCGTTGAGTTTAAGTTTCTTTTACCTAAAACAAGAAATTCTTCTTCGTCGTAAAATGCAATAAATTGTGTATTCTGAAAAGTAACGATTGCATCAGCTCTGAAGATAGCCGTGTTTACTGAGGTTTTACTGTATCCTAAGGAAACAGGAATTAAGGATTGTGCTTGCGTAAAAACAGCAAGAGTTAGTCCAGCTAAAAAAAGTAAAGATTGTAATTGTTTCATTTTCTTTTATTTATCAAAAAAAGAATTAGGGTTCCAAGAATCGATCCACTCTAGAAAAGGTTTTCCCTTTTTGTCAAATTGTATAGGTAGCCAAACATATCTACTATCTATTTGATTATGAGGCTTCCATCGGTCTGCCATGAAAATAAATGCGTCCTTTTTTCCTTGTATGGGTAAAATATAGGTACTCTGACTTTCAAACGTTAATTCTGCTTTTGGTCCTATACAAGGATTATCATGTTGCTTCCATGGGCCCCAAATGGAGGGGGCTGAAAACATACGAGCTTCATTAGGATCCCATCCGGTACATCCGGAAGTAATCATCCAGTAGGTCTTATCTTTCTTAAAGATAGCCGGTGCTTCATTATGCCCTCCAGGAAATAGTCGGATATATCTTCCTGTATGAGATAAGAAGTCCTCAGATAATTCTGCTATATGCAGGGTTAAGTTTTCTTCAGAAGAGTAGATATGATATCCCTTACCATCTGTATCTATGAAAAGTGTCATGTCTCTTGACATCTGACCCTCTTTTATATCTTTTAGATTAAGCATTCCCTGTTCGACTGCTTTTCTCCATTTAGGTGTCCACCAATTAGAGGATATAGATTCAGGATAAACCTTATTCCTGTACGATTTAGGTAGATTTTCTGGGTATATGCCAGGATTTACTCTGCTGGAGCCTATGTATTTAAATGGTCCTGTGGGTTTGTCACTTATAGCTGTTCCATAGCGAGCAGCGGAATATCCTTTGCCTTTTAATTCCAAATGGAACCACAGAACAAATTTATTAGTTTTGCTATTGTAAATTACTTTAGGACGTTCCATTACAGATCCCTTAACAATTTCACTTTCACTATTATCTGAAACTGCAAGTGCCACTCCTTCATAAGTCCAATTTACCAGATCAGTTGAGGAGTAACAGGTTATTCCTACCTGAGCAGAAGAAGTATGAGAACTTTTATGTTCGCCATACCAATAATATTTCCCATTATGGAAAATAACACCTCCTCCATGAGCATTTATATGTATTCCACGATTGTCCGGCCACAATTCCCCGGTTTCTATTTTTGTTAGTTTAGTTGGACTTTTTTTCTGGTAGACTTTTACATAATCTACTTGATATTGAATAGGATATTCTTCAGGATTAGGTTCTCCTCCATTATCTCCGCCGATGGCAAGATTCAATAAAATATAATGAGGTTGTTTAAATGGGTTTTTATAGTTTCCCAATTTATCATTTAGAGTTTCCTTAAGAGAAATCTCGTTCAATAATTCATTGTCTAAATATAATCTGATGTAATCTTCATCCCAATCCATTCTCCATAAATGAAACTTATCTGTCCAGTTAGGATCTTTTTCCAGAAATTTCTGAAATGGGATTGCTTGACTTTTCCATTTAGCATGGTAACGTTGATTTGTTCCCCAGGCAGCATTAGCTAAAATATGTGGGATTCCATTTATTCTGTAATATTCCATAATGTCTATCTCACCATTAGAAGGCCATTCCATTTCTCTACCTAAGGTCCATATGGCAGGCCATGCACCTGTTTGTGTGGGTATTTTAGCTTTAACCTCTATTCTACCATAGAGGAATTCTTGCTTACCTCGCGTATTAATGGAAGATGAAGTATAAGAGGCATAATCTCTTTTTTTCCTCCAGTCATTTGAGTTTACATCGTAATGTGGGTTCTTGACTTTTTCATGTTTTCCCTCAATAATTAGAAGACCATTTTTGCAATAGGCATTTTGAGGTTGATACCATTGTAATTCGTTGTTACGGACAAACCCGTATTCGTTGCTCCAAACAGTAGAGTCAACAACTCCGTCAACATCAAAGTTTTCTTCCCATATAAGTTCCCATTCTTGAGAAGAAACAGGAAATAGAAAACTTGTTAATAGAAGAAATAAAAATGTTCTTTTCATAAGAAAAAGATTTATTGTATTATATGTTGATAAAATTTACTATAGTTACTTTTTTAACTGATAGTGTGAGATAATGTACGTTGATGGGTTGAACACTTTTTGTTCCTTGTAAGCTATAAGGCATTCTGTATTTCTACCCTGTTCTAAGATAAATAGTAATTGCTGAACTAAATGTAAAAAGACAGTCAAAAAAGTAGTCAAAATCTTTAATAATTGATTTCTTTATCTACTTGAATGAATATTCCACCTGGAGTATTAAAACAAGCAGTCTTTTTTTTGTTTTGTGAAAAATAAAAGAAGACTTAGAAAGGAGCATTAATAAAATTTAATAAGCAATTTCTTTTCTCTTAATGTATTAATAGCTTAATTTTACGAGTTATAAATTAATTATGAAACATCAATGAATAAGTTTTGGAATAAATATACGAAGTGGATTTTTTCAGTAGCTATTATTGGGGTATTACTCTTTTTTGTAGGTTTTCAAAAAAGTAGTACTCGGAATTTCCAACTCACTAAAAACTTGGAGATATTTAATGCTATAGTTAAGGAGTTGGATCTTTTTTATGTCGATACTCTGAATGTTGATGAAACATTGAGAAGAGGGATTGATGCCATGTTGTACTCTTTAGATCCTTATACTCAATATTTCCCTGAAGAAGATCAGAGTGAATTGGAGCAAATGGTTAAAGGCAGTTATGGTGGAATTGGTTCTGTTATTTCTTATAATATGAAGCGTAAACTATCAATGATTGCAGAACCTTATGAGGGAACTCCATCTGCTAAAGCGGGTTTAAAACCAGGCGACATATTACTGCAGATAGATACGGTTGATTTAGAAGGAAAAACGAATCAACAAGTAAGTGAATTACTTCGAGGTCAAATAGGCACGCAGTTTAAATTGAAAGTAGAAAGGCCCGGAGAATCAAAGCCTTTAGAGTTTACCATTGTCCGTGAGTCTATTCAGCTGCCAACAGTTCCTTACTTTGGTATGTTGGATGAAAAAATTGGTTATATTAATTTAAGTAGTTTTTCAGGAAATCCATCCAAAGAGTTTAAGCAAGCTTTCTTGGATTTAAAAAAGAAGAAAAATATTGAATCTTTAGTTATTGATTTGAGAAGTAATGGTGGGGGATTATTGGATGAGGCTATTGAAATAGTAAACTTTTTCGTCCCACGTGGTAAAACTATTGTGACAACTAAAGGAAAAATAAAACAAGCTTCGGCTACTTATAAAACACTTCGTGAACCTTTAGATACTGAAATACCTATTGTAGTATTGGTTAATGGTTCTACAGCTTCTTCGTCTGAGATACTAGCCGGTGCCTTGCAAGATCTGGATAGAGGTGTGATTGTTGGAGATCGTACTTTTGGAAAAGGATTAGTTCAGATCCCCAGAAGTTTACCCTATGGTGGTAGTCTCAAAGTAACTACTTCAAAATATTATATTCCCAGTGGTCGTTGTGTTCAATCCATCGATTACTCAAATCGCGATCAGGAGAGAAGAACCGACTCTGTTGCAGATAGTTTAATGACCGTATTCTATACAGAAGGAGGTCGTGAAGTGCGAGATGGAGGAGGAATCACTCCGGATGTTTTATCTAAAGCAGAGAAGTTACCTAATATATTGTTTTATTTGGTCAATGAGAATCAACTATTTGATTTTGCTACTGATTTTTGTTTACGTAATCCTACTATTCCTACCGTAGATCAATTTGAATTATCCGATGATGAATATAATCGTTTTAAGAAACAGGTAATTGATTCAGATTTTAAATATGATCAACAGAGTGAGAAAGTTCTTTCTAATTTGAAGGAGATTACTGAATTTGAGGGATATCTAGAAGGAGCAAAAGAAGAGTTTGAGGCTTTAGAGAAAAAATTATCTCACGATTTAGAGCGTGATTTGGATTTTTTCAAAGAGGATATCAAAAGAGTGCTGAGTATAGAAATAGTAAAACGCTACTATTATCAAAAAGGAGCTATTCAACAACAGTTAAAAGATGATATAGATATTAAGGAAGCTTTATCTATTTTGAAAAATTCCGATCAATATACCTCTTTGTTATCTCCATCGAAAGAGGAGAAAAAAGAAGAAGTTTCTGCACTCAATTAAGAGGTTCTTTTCAGAAACACTTAAATCGTAACTTAAGTAATTCAAGATAGAAGTCTTCTGTGCAGAATAAAAAATACGGCTCTTTTAATACAAAAGAGCCGTATTTTTTTGTATTATGATTGATGGTTTATTCCCAGAACTTATAGAAGTGATGGACAGGACCGTGTCCCGCCCCTATTTTATATTCAGAACCTGCCATTAGCGCTTGAGTAATGTACTCTTTTCCATTTATAACGGCATCGTTAAGAGAATAACCTTTGGCTAAGAATGCTGTTATGGCAGAAGATAAGGTACATCCTGTTCCGTGTGTATTAGGGGTATGGACTCTTTTAGCGGGTAGCTTTATTGTCTCCTCGGTTTCATAATTATAAAAGATGTCTATCAGGTGATCATTTTCAAGATGTCCCGCTTTTAAAAGAACGGAAACAGTGAGTTCCTCCGCTATTACTCTTGCATAAGTCAGCAAATCTTCTTGTTGTTCAATTTTTTTATCCAGTAAAATTTCAGCTTCCGGTATATTGGGAGTTATAATTCGTGCACTTGGAATTAATTGTTCTTTTAATGTTCGAATAGCACTTTGTTTTAATAAGGTATCTCCAGATGTGGCAACCATAACAGGGTCTAACACTATGTTTTTTATAGGATAAGCACTTAATGTTTCTTGGACTTTTTCTACTAATTCTGCTGAGTGTAGCATTCCTATTTTTATGGCATCGACCCCTGTATCTTCAATAACAGATTTGATTTGATCTGCAACAAATTGGATTGGAATAGGAAGAATGCTTTTTACTCCGGTTGTGTTTTGATCAACAAGTGCAGTTATGGCAGAGGTTCCATAGCAACCACAAGCTGAAAAAGTTTTTAAATCGGCTTGTATTCCGGCACCGCCACTTGGATCTGTTCCAGCTATTGTAAGTGCAATATTATATTTTTTCATAACTCTTTTTTTCGTTTAGTATAATAGTTCTTAATTCTCTTGCAGCTTGCAAGGGGTTAGGATGAGACATGATTGCAGAGACCACAGCAATCCCGTCAGCTCCTGCTTGTATGATTTCAGACGCGTTGGATAGATTGATGCCTCCTATGCCTACGCTAGGGTGTATCGTTAGTGATGTTAGTTCTTTTACCCCATCTAGTCCTAATGCTTTTGCTGTATCTGTTTTTGTGGAGGTATTGAACACAGGAGATAATCCAATATAATCTACATCCCAGTTATTTGATTCTTCAATATCTTGCAGGTTTTCTACAGAGAGACCTATTATCTTGTTCTTCCCTAATAATTTTCTGACTACAGGATAAGGTAGATCATGTTGTCCAATATGTAGTCCATCAGCATCAACTGCTAATGCAATATCTAGTCTGTCATTGATGATTAAAGGGATATTATACGAAGAAAGGAGCTTTTTAAGTTGCTTAGCTTCATTATAAAATGCTTTTGAACTACAGTTCTTTTCTCTTAATTGAACCATAGTAACACCCCCTTTAACGGCCTGCTCTACTACATCAATTAGAGGGCGATTCAATGCTAAATCACGATCTGTGACTAGATAGAGGCTTAAATCAAATGTCATTACTCTATAATTTAATGTTGTTCTGCAGGGTTTCTCCTGTCAATTGATAAAGCTCATCCAGAAAATTCATTTGAAGGCTGCCGCTACCTTTCGAGTAGGTTGCAGCAATTTCTCCGGCTACACCCATAACAACCATACCATGCACCGCGGCTAAAAAAGGGTTGGGGTTGATTGCTGCAAAAGCAGCAATGATTGCGGTAGATGTGCACCCCATTCCTGTTACTTTTTCCATCATGGGATGTCCATTTTTTACCTCTTCAACCCGATGTCCATCTGTGATATAATCTATGTTTCCGCTTACTACGACTATGGCATCTGTTTCTTTAGCCAATATTTTAGCGGCATTTAAGGCATCTACAGAATGGTAGGTGCTATCTACTCCTTTAGTTTGTGTCTGTGTGTTCTGAATAGCCATTATTTCAGAGGCATTTCCACGGATGATGGTAGGAGTGCATTTCTCAAGGATATATCTACAGCATTCATCTCTATATGGTGTTGCACCTGCTCCTACAGGATCAAAGATTATAGGAATATTGAGTTGTTTAGCCATCTGGGCAGATTTTTCCATAGCTTGGACTTGGTTTGTATCTAGCGTCCCAATATTAAGGACTAATGCCGATGAAATTTTAGTCATATCAGCCACCTCATTGAGTGAGTGTGCCATAACCGGTGAAGCACCAATTGCTAATAACCCATTGGCTGTATTATTCATAACTACCAGATTGGTTATGTTATGAATAAGTGGTGATTTCTTGCGAATGAGTTCTAAATCTTTTTTAAGTAAATCAATGTCTATCATTTGTTTATTCTTCATAAGAAAAGCCGTTTCAATTACTGAAACGGCTTTTCTTTTATGTCATTATTCTTTTTTCCGTTTCCCTACGATGTCCATTACAACATATCAGGTTCAAGGGTTTATTCTCAGCTTTTTAAGCACCCCTAACAGTACATTACAAATGTAATTAAAAAAGACAATTATAGCTAAGTATCACTTCTTTAATCTTCAAATTAAAAATGAATATTTTGAAGTATTTTATCGGTTGCACCTGATTTCTCGTTAACGTACTGGGCGGCATTCCTTCCGGTTTTTTTCAAAAAATCATCGCTACTGAAAAGCTTATTTAAAAGCTTATTTAATTCATTGTAATTTTGAATGCAAAAAGCTGCATTCGCGTTCAAGAGGTCATGCGCTTCAATGAATTTATGATATTTAGGGCCAAAAATGACAGGTATGCCATAGACTGCAGCCTCTAGTGTATTATGAATGCCCTCTCCAAAACCTCCTCCTATATGCGCTATATCTCCATATTTATAGATGGATGATAATAGGCCGAAGCAGTTGATAATTAAACAATCAGCCTTTCTAACCTCTTCTTTTTTGTTTTCTACACGAGTATAAAGTGCATAGGGACGTTTAAGTTTGTTTACTATCTCAACAAGGTGTCGATCATCAATTTCGTGTGGTGCTAGTATTAATTTTACTTCAGGATGTTCATTAAAGTATTGAATATATAGATCTTCATCAGGTGCCCAAGAACTACCTATAACTAGGGTGGGTGAGTTGTCTACAAATTGCTCAACGATAGGCAGCTTTTTTGCTTCTTTACTGATTTCTATTACCCTATCAAATCGTGTATCTCCTACGATAGTTGCTTTGGTAATTCCAATACTCTCCAAAAGTTGTTTAGATTCCTCGTTTTGTACAAATAGGTGATCAAAGTTTTGTAATACTTTGCGGTAGGTTTTTCCATACCATTTAAAGAAAATTTGTTCTTTTCTAAAGATGGAAGAAATACTATAAGTAGGAATGTTACGTTTATGAAGTTCGTCCAAGTAATTCTTCCAAAATTCATATTTTATGAAGAAAGCCATGCAAGGAGAAGCTAAATTCAAAAACTTACGTACGTTTCGTGGCTTGTCAAAGGGTAAATAACAGACAATATCTGCTTCTTTGTAGTGTTTTCTCACTTCATATCCTGAAGGAGAAAAAAAGGTGAGTAAAATTTTATATTCGGGATGTAACTTTTTTATTTTTTCGATAAGAGGTCTTCCTTGTTCAAATTCGCCCAATGAGGCTGCGTGAAACCAAATATAGGAGCTTTCTTCATCTCTCATATTTCGTAGAACATTGTAAACTACCCGATGCCCTTTTTTCATTTTGCGAGGTTTTCGACTAAAAGGAGCAGCTATACTGACTAAAACATCATATAGAATTATGAATAGATTATAAAGCATTTTTTTTATTTTAGAATATCAATAGCCCGTTGCATTCGTTTTATGGTTTCTTCTTTTCCAAGAATAGAGGTGATTTCAAACATTTGTGGTCCTTTTCCTTCACCTACTAGTGTTAAACGAAATGCATTCATGATTTTACCGGTATGATAATTCTTATCATTAATCCATTGCATAACAACCTTTTCTTGATTTTCTATGCTAAAATCATCTAATCCATTCAATAAGTGCATTAGCTCAGTCATTTGTATGCCTGAATCCTCTTTCCAGCGTTTTTTTACAGTCTTTTCATCATAATGATCTGGAGCGATAAAGAAAAAGTCACACTGCTCCCATAGTTCAGAAACAAATGAAACACGATTTTTCATTAAGCCGGTTATGGCAATTATTTTTTCCATGGGAGCTGTAATTCCTTTCGCCTTCAGAACCAGGTCAAATAATGATGCTATCTCTTCATTAGATTTTAGTTGAATATACTGATGATTAAACCAGATTCCCTTTTGATAATCAAATTTTGCTCCGGACTTACTTGCACGTTCTAGTCTAAAAGCCTCAATAAGTTCATCCATAGAGAAAATCTCCTGTTCTGTTCCGGGATTCCAGCCTAAAAGAGCTAGGAAGTTAATGACTGCTTCGGGAAAATAACCGGATTCACGGTATCCGGAGGATATCTCTCCAGTTTTTGGATCTTTCCATTCCAGTGGAAAAACCGGAAAGCCCAGACGATCACCATCTCTTTTACTTAGTTTTCCATTTCCTTCCGGCTTTAATAAGAGTGGAAGATGAGCAAAAGTTGGCATTGTTTCTTCCCAGCCTAATGCTCTATATAAAAGGACATGTAAAGGGGCTGAGGGTAACCATTCTTCTCCTCTAATGACATGGGTTATTTTCATTAAATGATCATCAACAATATTCGCTAAATGATAAGTGGGTAATTGATCTGCAGATTTATAGAGAACCTTGTCATCGAGGATAGAAGAATTAATCTTAACAGTTCCTCGGATGACATCTTGAACAATAATATCAACGTCTGGCTTAACTTTGAAGCGGACAACATATTGCTCACCGTCTGTAATGCGTTGTTTCACCTCTTCCTCACTTAATGTAAGGGAGTTTTTCATTTGATCTCTTGTGGAAGCATCATATTGGAAATTTTGAATTTCCTGGCGTTTGTAGTTTAACTCTTCCGGAGTATCAAAAGCAATATAGGCTTTATCAGTAGCTACTAATTCCTGTACATATTCTTTGTATATATCTTTACGCTCAGATTGTCGATAGGGCCCATATTCACCCCCAAAACCAACCCCTTCATCAAAATCAATTCCTAACCATTTAAAAGATTCAAGAATGTATTCCTCAGCTCCCGGAACAAAACGATTTGAGTCGGTATCTTCTATACGAAAAATTATTTTTCCTTTATGTTGACGTGCAAATAAATAGTTGTATAGTGCAGTACGGACTCCCCCAATATGTAAAGGGCCTGTTGGGCTAGGTGCAAAACGAACTCTTACTTTTTTTTCTGACATCTTGTTTTCCTTAAAATTAAGCAAATGAGGTACAAAATTAAAGTTTTTTTTCCAAACTCTGCTTTTTTTTTGTACTTTTCGTGAAAATTGATGACGGACTATGGACTATTCAAAGATGCAAAAAAGATATACGTATAAAGAACTGTTATACAAATTTACACTGTTTGTAATCGTTGTAGGTATAATCGTTTACTTTTTTCCCCGTAATGAAAAGTTTAATTATCAATTTGATGAAGGTAAGCCTTGGAAGTATGGTGAGCTAATTGCAGCTTTTGATTTTCCTATTTATAAAAGCGATACCCAAATTAAAACGGAACAAGATAGCATTTTGCGTTTTTTTAGTCCTTATTATGTGTTAGATAAACAGGTGGAAGAAAAGGTATTAATTAAACTGGATGAAAATTATAAATCTTATCTAAAGAAAGAGCTTCCCTCTAAAACGTATCTCACTTATATTGAGAATCAGCTAAAAAAGATCTACCGTGCCGGCGTCATTTCATCAGATGAGTTAATGAAGCTGGAATCGGAGGAGATTTATTCTATAATGAAGATTGAAGACATCATTGGGAGTAAGACTTCGATATCTTCTTTATATACTGTAAAATCTGCATATGAAGAAATCCTATACGGTGATACCTTACACTTTGAACCGGCAGTTTTAAAACATTGTGCTTTAAATGAATATATTTACCCTAATTTAAATTACGAAGAAGAACAATCAGAGAGTGTAAAAAAAGAATTGTTAGCCAGTATTCCTTTAGCTAAAGGAGTGGTGTTAAGTGGTCAAAAAATCATAGGGCGGGGAGAAATCATCAATGCGCATACTTATAGTATATTACAATCATTAAAAGAAGAATCGGTAAAACAAAGTGAAACTTCCGGTAAACAATGGCAATTACTGATTGGTCATATTTTACTGGTAGGAATCATTGTGGCACTCTTTATGCTTTATATCGAAATCTTTCGGGTCGATTTCTATAAAAAGAGAGGGGCTATTTTGTTATTGCTTTCTTTAATGGTGTTTTTTGCTGTGTTAACGGGGGTTATGGTTAGAAATAACTGGATGAATGTATATATGGTGCCTTATGCCATGCTTCCCATAATTATACGGGTGTTTTTAGATTCCAGAACAGCATTTACTTGTCACGTATTAACTATTCTAATTTGTTCTTCCATCCTAAAGTATCCTTATGAATTTATTTTGTTACAAATAACAACAGGCTTAGTAGCTATCTATTCGCTTCGTGAGTTATCACAACGTTCTCAGCTATTTAAAAGCGCAATTTTAGTTATAGCTACTTATATTCTTGTTTTTATGGGATATGAGTTGATGACTGAAACGGAGAGCTCTACAATTGATGTGGTAAGGTATCGTCATTTTGCTATTAATGGTGTTTTCTTGCTTTTTACTTATCCACTCCTTTTTTTAATGGAGAAGCTGTTTAGCTTTACTTCTAATGTAACACTTGTTGAGTTGTCAAATACCAATAATCCTTTGTTGAAAAGATTGTCGGAAACAGCTCCTGGAACTTTTCAGCATTCTATGCAGATGGCAAATTTAGCCTCTGAGGCTGCTCGTTATATTGGGGCTAATAGCCAGTTAGTACGTACAGGTGCATTATATCACGATATCGGAAAAATGGAAAACCCCATTTTCTTTACTGAGAATCAGCCCAGTGGTGTAGATCCTCATAAAGACCTCAGTTATGAAGAAAGTGCCCAGATAGTGATTAGTCATGTTACTGATGGTTTAAAGTTGGCAGAGAAACATGGATTGCCTCAGGCAATTAAGGATTTTATTGTAACACATCATGGCAGAGGTAAGGCTATGTATTTTTATGTTTCTTGGAAAAATGAACACCCTAATGAGGAGCCGGATGAAAGCCTGTTTACCTATCCGGGACCTAACCCTTTTACTCGTGAAACTGCTATTTTAATGATGGCTGATGCGGTAGAAGCGGCATCTCGTAGTTTACCCTCTTACACGGAAGAAAGTATTGGAGAATTAGTTGAGAATATAATAAATAGTCAAGTCAAAAATGGGTTCTTTGAGGTTTGTCCCATTACCTTTAAAGATATACAAACCATAAAATCCGTATTTAAGGAGAAGCTTAAAACAATTTATCATACTAGGATAAGCTATCCAAAATTAAAAAAATAATCCTTCTTTGAAAATCTAATCAAAGAAGGATTAAAGTCTCTTTTTACTATGTTCTATTTTAATAGATCATAGTTCCGCACGTATCTTGTTTGCGATTTCAGAAAACTCTTCTGCACTTAATTTTAATTTTGGATTAGATATTATCATATCCGATTCTTTTTGAATAGGAATTAAATGAATATGAGCATGTGGTACTTCAAGTCCCATAATAGCCATTCCGATACGTTTGCACGGAATAGCTTTTTCTATAGCTAATGCTATTTTTTTTGCAAAGATGTGCATAGCCGCTAAATCATCATCTTCTAAATCGAAGATGTAATCAATCTCTTTTTTAGGAATTACAAGGGTATGCCCTTTTACCAACGGACTGATATCTAAAAAAGCAAAAAACCGACTGTCTTCTGCAATTTTATAGGAGGGAAGTTCTCCTGCTACGATTTGACTGAAAATTGTTGCCATGATTGGTTTTATGAATTAAATAGAAATATTAAGTATTTCAAGGTTGATTTTTCCTTGAGGAACTTGAATTTCAACAACATCACCCACTTTTTTTCCTAACAACCCTTGGGCGATAGGTGTTTTTACTGCTATTTTTCCTTCCTTTAAGTTAGCTTCGCTTTCTGAAACAATGGTATAAGTCATTGTTTTGCCATTCTTAGTATTCTTGAGCTTAACTTTAGTCAGCATTTGTACGGAATCTGTATTGAGTTTGGATTCATCAATGATGCGTGCTTGGGCTATGGTTTGCTTTAATTGATTAATTTTCATTTCAAGCATTCCCTGTGCTTCTTTTGCTGCATCATATTCTGCATTTTCAGAAAGGTCTCCTTTATCACGAGCTTCAGCTATTTGCCTAGAAATTTCAGGTCGTTTTATTGACTCTAATTCTTTTAATTCTTCTATAAGTTTATTATATCCTTCTTCTGACATATATGCCATAGTTCTTCCTCCTTTATGTAATTTTCTTTGTTATTTTAAACGAATAAAAAAGAATTCCAACATGAAGCCATGTTGGAACCCTTCTTTTCTTTCCACTCAGATTAATTCTAGGCAAATATAGGTTAAAATATATTTTTAAGCAAGCTTTACCCCCTGCTATGTAACATAATTAAACTGAGAATCCTTCTGTTTTACTATAACAGTTTTTTAATTTCAGCGGCAAGGTCTTTAATATCTTCACCTCTTTTCTTGAGTTCACTATCTCTGCCAACTAAGAAAAATGAGGGCACTTCTGTCACGTTGTATAAGCTGGCAATAGTAGAATAGATACCATTTTCATCTCGAACGCAAATCCAAGGTAAATTATCCGCAATGGTCTTCCAATAATGCTCATCGGCATCTAAGGAAACTTGATAGATTTCAAATCCCTGAGATGCAAATTGATCATATAAGTCTCTTAGCAGATAGTTGTGTGGGGTAGAGTTTGGACTTTGATAAATAGTGAAATCAAGGAGTACTACCTTACCTTTTTGATCACTTAATTTAATTTTTTCTCCTTCCAAGTTCCTTAGACTGATGTCTATCAGTCCTGATTCACTAATTTTATCTTCCGGGATTTCCAACACCTTTTCTTTGGGAGCCCGCGTATTTCGCATCCCTTTGATGACAATGTTATAGAGGTTTTTAGAACGGTCAGAATGCGGGTAGCTATTATTCATGCTGGTTGCTACAGCTGCAAAGCATCTAACATCTTCTTTATTATTCAGAGGGTCGAATATGAGATAACCATTTAGTTTTTGGAATAAGGCAAAATAAGCAGAGGTTGTATTAGGAGTTGAATAGATATAATTTATTTTAACCGTGTCCTTATATTCTTTAAGTAGCTTGTTTACACTATCCTGAAGTACATCGTGTGTAATGGAAAAATCTCTTGATTTTTTCATTAACTCATTGACTTTAGCTTGTAGATTTGCTTGGAGCAATGTAAGTTCTTGAATTCTTTGTGCATTTGTAGAACCCTCAATCTTATATTGGTCGGCAAATCCATTTAATGAAGCTGTAACTTCTAATGTTTCGGTTGAGTCAATGGCAAAATTTATGGTTTTATTCTTTATTCTCAGTCTGTAAAATTCCGGAGCGTTAGGTCTGGGAGCTCTAAAATGAAACTGCCCTCCTTCTTTTAATTTTATTGAATCTAAAGGGAGGTCTCCCTCCAATCCGGCCAGTTCAAAGTATAAAGTTTCCTTAGTAGCATCAGAGATAGATCCTTTAATGGTAAAGGTCTCTTCTTTTTTACAAGAGGAAACCAAAAGTATCACAATAAAAAAGATAAAGCTGTATTTTTTCATAGGATATATATTAATCTTACTACAAATATAGTTTTTTTTGAGAGTTGCTAAAACTAACAACCTATAATATTAAGATCTTATTTCTTCAACAAGTTCTTTTATTGTTTTATTCAATATTGGATGTATGATATCAGGAGCTATTTGTGCTAATGGCTCCAAAACAAACAAACGTGTATGAAGAAGGGGATGCGGTATGGTTAATGATTGGGTTTGAATAATTAAATCATCGTATAGAAGTATATCCAAATCAATGATTCTATCTTCATATCCCTTTTGGCTACGCACTCTCCCCATTTCGGTTTCGATGCTCTGCATTCGAGTTAGTACCTCCATCGGGGTCAGTTTTGTATCACTACAGACAGCTGCATTGATAAAAAGGTTATTTGATTCGTAACCCCAGGGGGTAGTAGAGATAAAATCCGATTCAGCTATAACTTCTCCTATCCGTTCTTTAATTAATTGAATGGCATTTCTTATATTCTGCTCTTTTTCACCTAAGTTAGATCCTAACCCAATGTATAGTTTATGCATTTACCTGTCTAAAATTAGCATTGCATCCCCATAAGTACCAAAGCGATAATTTTCTTTGATAGCTACCTCATAAGCGTGCATTACGAAATCATATCCTCCGAAAGCTGCGGACACCATAAGCAGAGTAGATAAGGGCATATGGAAATTTGAAACCATACTGTTAGCTACATGGAAGTCATAAGGAGGGAAAATGAATCGATTGGTCCATCCGGTATATTCCTTTACGTGGCCATCTGTACTTACCGTACTTTCTAACGTACGCATAACCGTTGTGCCAACTGAACAAATATTCTTACGGTCATCTTTTGCTTTATTGATGATGTCGGCTGCTTCTTGAGTAACTTCAATGCGCTCTGAATCCATTTTATGCTTTGTCAGATCCTCAACATCGATCTCTCTGAAGTTTCCTAATCCCGCATGTAAAGTAATAAAAGATCGTTCTATCCCTTTAATTTCCATACGCTTCATCAATTCCCGACTAAAATGTAATCCGGCAGTCGGAGCAGTTACGGCTCCTTCTTTAGTTGCAAAAATAGTTTGGAAGCGTTCAGCATCCTGTGTCTCTACGGGACGATCAATAATGTGACGTGGTAGTGGCGTTTCTCCTAAAGCTTCAAGAGCACTTTTGAACTCTTCGTGTGGTCCATCATAAAGAAAACGTAATGTGCGTCCTCTTGATGTGGTATTATCAATCACTTCAGCAACCATGGATCCATCTTCACCAAAAAACAACTTATTGCCTATTCTGATCTTACGAGCCGGATCAACTAAAACGTCCCATAATTTCTGTTCTCTGTTTAGCTCACGTAGAAGAAAAACCTCAATTTTAGCTCCTGTTTTTTCCTTGTAGCCATAAAGGCGTGCAGGAAAAACTTTAGTATCATTAAAAACAAAAACATCGTGTTCTTCAAAATAATCCAAAATATCTTTGAACTGCTTATGTTCTATCTTTTCCTCTTTTTTATGAAGTACCATCAAGCGGGAATCATCTCTGAACATCGTAGGATGAAGTGCTATTCTCTCTTTGGGCAAATCAAATTTAAATTGTGATAATTTCATATGATCTATTTTAATGCATTATTATTTTCATTGTTCATAACTATCCAGCCATTCTAAAAATTCATCAGGACTCTTGCATTGCTCTAACGTTACAGAACCTATTCTTGTTCGCTCTAATGCGATAAGATGTGCACCACTGTTGAGTGCTTTTCCTATATCTCTTGCCAGCGCTCTGATGTAAGTCCCTTTACTGCAAACTACTCTTATTTTTATTATAGGTAGCTGATAATCTAAAAGCTCTATTTCATCTATTACTAAAGTTCGTGGTTTTAATTGAACCTCTTCTCCTTTTCTAGCTAAATGATAAGCTCTTGTTCCATCTACTTTACAAGCTGAAAAAGCAGGTGGAGTCTGTTTTATTTCTCCTACAAATTGAGAGGAGATTACTTTTTTTACCCAATCTTCTGTAATATGTTCATAAGGAAACTGCTCATCAACCGCTGTCTCCAAATCAAAAGAGGGTGTTGTTTCTCCAAGCTTTAGCGTAGCAATATACTCTTTCGGTAGATATTGAAATTCCTCTATCCGTTTTGTGGCCTTTCCCGTACATACAATAAGAACACCTGTGGCTAGTGGGTCAAGTGTTCCTGCATGCCCTACTTTTAGTTTCTTCCTGTCTAACTTGCGACAGATTCGGTTACGTACCAAAGCAACTAACTTGAAAGAGGTCCAGTTTAATGGCTTGTTGAAAAAAAGAATTTCTCCTTTGATAAAATCCATCCGTTATTTTCTTATTATAAAAAAGAGTAAATAATTGTTATAGTACCTACTATGGCACAATAAATGGCAAAATATATCAGTTTTCCTTTTTTTACGATGTTAATCATCCATTTGCAGGCAAAATATCCGGAGATAAAGGCAGCCAAGAACCCTACGATTAATGAGAAGGTGGGTATTCCGGATTGCTCAGCGGAAAAACCTCCATCCATTAAACTTAAAAGAGACTCACCGATAATTGGGGCTAAAACCATTAAGAATGAAAATTGGGCTAATGATTCTTTTTTGTTTCCCAATAACAAGCCGGTAGCAATGGTTGTTCCCGATCGAGATAAACCGGGAAATACAGCTAAGGCTTGTGATATACCAATGATAAAGGCATCTTTAATAGACAAACTCTCTTTTTGTCGTGGTTTGGCATAATAAGAAAAGGTTAGAAGGGTTGCAGTCAGTAATAGCATACAACCCACTAAAAGAAGACCCTCTCCAAAGATGGCGGCAACCTGGTCTTTAAAAAAGAAACCAACAATTGCAATTGGAATCATAGATACAATGATGTTTACTGCATATCGAGTCCCGGCATTCCATTTGAATTGAAAGAAGTCCTTCAATATCCAAGTAATTTCTTTCCATAGCACAACTATAGTACTTAAAACAGTAGCTGCGTGCACGGCAATGGCAAAAGTTAGATTTTCTTCTCCATCCAGTCCAAAAAAAGCTGCCCCTATGGCTAAGTGTCCACTGCTACTTACAGGCAAATATTCAGTTAGCCCTTGAATTAATCCAAGAACCAAAGCTTCTAACCAACTCATATGTATTATTCTTTTGCTTTAGGTTTGTGTAAAATACCGTAAATCATAAATATATAGCCCAGAAAACAAATGGCCGGAGCTATTTTGATGCGTCGAACACTAAAAATGTCGGATTCAAAAAAGGCTTCTGTTGATATTGGCCCGGACATAAGAAAAAAACCTATGATAACAACCAATAGACCGATGGCTATTAAAATAAAGTTTATTTTGTTAAATGCAAATTTCTGTTTGTCATTCATAGAAAATGTTTTTATAAAAAATATATACAATCCATTAATAATAAAGATCCGATTCCTTCATCCTTAAAAATCTGTTGATGGAAAAGAAAGAACAGATGAAAGTAATAG
>FZPS01000027.1_pt184 | contig 18595 bp, 16 predicted proteins | sample 1817821 | NCBI WGS metagenome assembly FZPS01 (sample SAMEA104158645, study PRJEB21678) | metagenome | place: Germany | collected 2015-04-21
CTGATGTCGGCGTTGCCCTAATAGCTGTTTTGAATTCCATAAGGCTTATTGGAAAAAGAACATAGCTCAATTATTCGCCTCCAAAAAGCTGCTTGACGATTTCCAAATTAAGTAATAGTATATAATTTATACGAAATACGAGCCCGCAGTATTTCCTGCGCTCTAATGGATTATGAAGGGTTTTTCTTTATTTGTGCTTGCGTATAGATAAACAACATACAATAAAACCAGATGCTATCAGGCAGCTTTTGGATTGCAACTGAATGATTAGTGGTAAATTTTTCCGTAGTATTGAATGTAAAATAAGAAAAAATATTTGAATTGTTGAGAATTTTTGTTAGAATAACTATAAATACATTTATAGAAGGTGAAAGTGGTCATGAGTTTAAAGAATAACTTAAAGTCAGGTATAAAGAATTTTATCAAAACCCAGTTTATCGAAGTAATTGAATGGACGGATTCAAGTATGGACACAATTGTCTATCGCTTTCCCGTGGCGAATAAAGAGATAAAGATGGGGGCCATGCTTACCGTAAGGGAATCTCAAACAGCAATCTTTGTAAATCAGGGAGAACTGGCGGATGTTTTCGGGCCGGGGATGTATGAATTGTCAACAAACAATATGCCGATCATGACGAAACTGGAATCCTGGAAATACGGGTTTAACTCGCCTTTTAAAGCGGAAGTCTATTTTGTAAATACCAAACAGTTCCTTGATCAGAAATGGGGTACGCAGTCACCCGTGCCTATGCTGGATCCGATGTTCGGGCAAATAGAAGTCAGAGCAAGGGGTACATATTCATTCAAAGTATCTGATCCTGTCAGGTTCATGCGTGAGGTTTTCGGTACGAAAGAAAGTCTGAAGACCAGTGAAATAACTGCTCAGCTTCGTTCTTATATTATTCAGTATATAAAGGATACAATGGCAGAATCAAAGCTCTCGTTCTTTGATCTGCAGGCAAATCTGGTTGAGTTTGGGGATAAGGTAAGAGAAAACCTGTCTGCAAAACTGGATACTTTAGGCTTGAATATGATTAACCTTGCGATAGAGGATTTTTCCATGCCCGAAGAGCTGATGGAGGCTTATCGCGATGGTGCAAGGTATAACCTGATGGGCGGATTCGACAGGCATGTTAAAAATGAAACGCTTAAAGCTTTAAACACCGCAGCGGCAAATGAAGGCGGAACGGCAGGCCTTGGGGCTACCATAGGCGCAGGAGTATTTTTTGGAAATATGATGAAAGATAATTTTTCACCAAACCCCCAGACCTCAAATGAACCTGCGAAAGTTCTGTGTCCACATTGTCAAACTGCTATAAGCATTAATTCTAAGTTTTGTTCTAATTGCGGAAAATCAGCAGGGGTTGAAACTGTGCAATGTGTTAAATGTAATGCTGAAATTCCCAAGGGCTCGAAGTTTTGCATGAACTGTGCTGCTCCGCAGGTTACCGAAAAAACCTGCCGGGAATGCGGGGCTGAAATCCCGGTTCAGGCCAAATTCTGCATAGAGTGTGGAAAAGCTGCAACGGACTGATTAAAACACGCAAATGTTTATGCATCATCGGCAGAGAAGCTGAATAAGAGACAGGCGGATCTTAATAATTAATTTGGGGGTTTGAAGATGCGTGAAGCAACACAGCAATTTCCGTGTCCGGGCTGCGGCGCAGACATGGTTTTTGATATAGAAAAACAATGTCTTTCCTGCCCTTATTGCGGTAATTCGGTTGATCTTTCCATAGACGGAGACTCCGTGATAAAGGAATATCCAATTGAAAAGGCAACAGAAACCGCATCAAGGGACTGGGGCGGAAAAACCGTCATTATCCATTGTAACAGCTGCGGTGCAGAGGCGGTTGCCAATGCTAATCAGTTAACTGCCGAATGTGCCTTTTGCGGCTCAATACATATAAGACCACAGTCAAATGAGGATCTAATTAAGCCCGAATCCCTCATTCCATTTAAGATCGACAAACAAACCTCATTAAAAAAGTTTAAGGAATGGCTTAAAAAGCGTTACTTTTCACCGAATGATCTTAAACTTTTGGCAAAGGAAGAAAAAGTTCAGGGAGTATATATTCCGTTCTGGACGTTTGATGCCGATACCAATTCCTTTTACACGGCTGAAAAAGGAATATATTATTACGACTTCGAAAACGTTTACGTAAAGGATGCTTCAGGTAAAGGCCGTTATGAGAAAAGGAGAGTAAGAAAAACCCGGTGGTACCCTGCATCAGGTACGTACCGGCATATATTCGATGACGTCCTGATTTGTGCTTCAAACCAGGAGGGCGGAAATCTTATAAAAAGACTTGAACCTTTTTATACGCAGGAGTTGATTCCATATAAAAATGAGTATTTATCAGGTTTATGCGCTGAAAAATACAGTATTGGGCTTGAACAGGGTTTCACCGAAGCAAAGTCTGTTATACGTTCCGAACTGTACAAAATGATCAGAAACCAGATTAATGCGGACGAGGTGCGGAATTTAAGAATCAGAACATCATATTCCGACGTAACATTTAAACATATTCTTCTGCCCATATGGATTGCGGCATACAGGTACAAGGACAAAATATATAAGTTTGTAGTAAACGGCCAAACGGGACTTGTAAGAGGAAAGGCTCCAATCAGCATTGTCAAGATAATTGCTCTAACTGTTGTCGTACTGTCCCTAATAGCGTTGTTTTTCATATGCTTCAGGAACAGATATTAACATTAGGAGTGTCAGCGATATGGGCAATGAATTGAAAATCAAAATGCGGTTTGCAGATTGCCTTCCAGAACTCGAATTTCAACCATTGCCCTGGCATCGCTGACATCTGTTTTGGTTAGATATCTATAATACACCGGAAGATCGTTAAGAAGCATTTCGTGAAGTATGCATGCGTGTTTGCGGCAATATCTCACAGACAGGTATGCCGGTGGTTTTGGTATAATTGTATTTATCTGCTGCTTTTACGGTTAACGGCAAAAAGTATTAATTTTATCGAAAAGAGTGATAGATAATATGGAATGGGATTTTTTAGTAGCTAAAGCGATAAAAGCAAAAGAACACGCCTATGCTCCGTATTCCGGCTTTAGAGTCGGAGCGGCTGTTCTGACACACTCCGAAAAGACGTTTGTGGGCTGCAATGTTGAAAATGCGTCCTACGGCGCAGCGATTTGTGCCGAAAGAGTTGCAATATCACAAGCGGTATCGGAAGGAGAAACGCTGATAAAGGCGATAGCTGTTACCGGCGATAGTAATGAGATAGTTTTTCCGTGCGGAATATGCAGACAGGTGTTTACTGAGTTTTGTAATTCTGAAACGGTTATTATTTGCAGCAATAAAAAAGGTGAATACAGGGTATATAAAATGGAGGATATTCTGCCGCATCCATTTTCAAAGGCAGACTTAAATATAAAGCCTTGAAAAACGGAGCGAAAGAATATATCATATACGGCAGTCCACTGTGGGAAGGAAGAGAAGTATGGCGTTCAAATCGGGTTTCGTTACAATCATTGGCAGGCCGAACGTTGGTAAATCAACGCTGTTGAATCTTTTAACCGGTGAAAAAATAGCAATAATGTCCGCCAAGCCGCAGACAACAAGAACAGCGATAAAAACAGTTGTTACAACCGACGAATACCAGGTGGTTTTTATTGATACTCCCGGAATGCACCGTCCTAAAAACAAGCTTGGGGATTATATGCTTAAATCTGCGATGTCTACACTTGAAGGAGTAGACGTTATTGTGTATATGGTTGAAGCGACGGACAAAACAATAGGATACGGTGATTCAAAGATTATTGAAATCCTAAGAGAGGTTAACACCCCTGTGCTTCTTCTTATAAACAAGATTGATCTTGTGGAAAAACAAGTACTATTGCCCCTTATTGAAGCATACAGCCAATCAATGGATTTTGAGCAGATAATTCCTGTAAGCGCGACAGATGCCGCAACGAGAGAAATTGTTATGTCCGAGGTTGTTAAACTACTACCTGACGGTGAACCTTATTTCCCCGCGGATATGCTGACCGATCAGCCTGAGCGAGTATTGGTTCAGGAGATTATCAGAGAAAAAATATTGAATCTGATAAGTGAAGAAGTACCGCATGGTGTCGGTATAGAAATAATCAGTTTCAAGGAAAAGGAAGAAAAAGATTTACTCGAAATTCACGCGAACATATATTGTGAAAAAGATAGTCATAAAGGGATAATTATAGGAAAAAACGGGGAAATGCTTAAGAAAATAGGCACTTATGCCCGACAGGACGCGGAAAACATACTTGACAGGAGAATATACCTTAAACTGTGGGTAAAAACAAAGGATGATTGGCGAAATAATGATTATATGCTGAATCAGCTTGGTTATAAATAAAGATACTATTCAGACATTGCTTTTTTAACTATAAATGAGGCCCTTGTTTCCGCTATTATACATTAGTTTGTGTGAACAGCAGCTAAATAAAAACCATGCCAAGCATTACGACATTTACCCTCTTGTATTATAACGATTTTCGATGATATACTTATAAGGGCACTTAATACATATTATGCGCCTCCGCCGTGAGGCGCATGTTCATGCGTCATGGTAATTGTTTTACAAATGTATGCTGATTTTGCTGCCGATGACCTGTCAAGCTGATTCGCAGCCAGTTGCAGAGAAATCATTCTTTAGTGTACTTTGGGAGGAAAAAATGAACGAAATCGGGTTTGATAATGAAAAATACTTGCATTTGCAATCACAGAAAATACTTGACAGAATAGCGCTGTTTGGCGATAAGCTGTATTTGGAGTTCGGCGGCAAGCTTTTTGATGATTATCATGCTTCAAGGGTACTTCCCGGTTTTAAGCCTGACAGCAAGGTTAAAATGCTATTGCAGCTTAAGGATAAAGCTGAGATAGTTATTGTGATAAATGCGGATGATATAGAAAAAAGCAAAAGGCGCGGTGACCTTGGGATTACATATGATCTTGATGTTTTACGCCTGATTGATGCTTTTCGCGAGATTGGGCTGTATGTGGGAAGTGTTGTTATAACCCGTTACAGTTCACAGTTTGCGGCCGATCAATTCCAAAAGCGATTGCTGAATCTTGGCATTAAAGTTTACAGGCATTATCCAATTCCGGAATATCCGTCGAATATCTCGTTAATTGTCAGCGACGACGGGTATGGCAAAAATGATTACATTGAAACGTCCCGCTCTCTTGTAGTAATAACCGCTCCCGGGCCAGGAAGCGGTAAGATGGCAACATGCCTCTCGCAGTTGTATCATGATTATAAACGCGGAATACGTGCGGGATATGCGAAGTTTGAAACATTCCCGATATGGAATCTTCCGTTGAAGCATCCTGTAAACCTGGCATATGAGGCGGCCACCACTGATCTTAACGATGTTACCATGATAGATCCTTTTCACCTTGAAGCATATGGAGTAACGACTGTAAATTATAGTCGTGATATAGAGATTTTTCCCGTATTGAATGTTATTTTTGAAAAAATCGCCGGAAAATCGCCCTATAAAAGCCCTACTGACATGGGTGTGAATATGGCCGGTAAATGTATTACCGATGATGAAATAGTAAGCAGGGCTTCGGAGCAGGAGATCATTAGAAGGTATTATAACACCCGCTGCGCTCAACGCCAAGGTTTAGTTGAGCGTGCCGAGGTCTACAGGCTTGAGTTATTAATGAACCAATTGGGAATATCACATAAGGATCGGCCTGTTGTAGAAGCGGCTCTGAAGCGGGCTGAAGATACAAAAGGACCGGCTGTGGCTTTGCAATTAAAAAACGGAAAGATTGTTACCGGAAAAACATCATCCCTGCTTGGCGCGTCTGCGGCTCTTTTATTGAATGCTCTAAAAGAACTTGGCGGAATTCAGCATGATATACATTTAATTTCTCCAATTGTAATAGAACCAATACAGGTTCTGAAAGTGAAACATATGGGTAACCGCAATCCGCGCCTGCATACTGATGAAATACTGATGGCTTTGTCAATTTGTGCCGCTACGAATCCGACCGCGGCACTGGCGCTGCAACAACTTACCAAGTTGCGCGGCTGCGAGGCTCATTCCTCGGTAATTCTGTCAAGAGTGGACGAAAACGTATTTCAGAAGCTTGGAGTCAATATTACATGCGAACCGCAATATCAAACAAAAAAATTGTACCATCAATAGTGCCGGAATTTCCCTCGCTTTTTGTTGGTTCTATCTGGTATACATAAAATGTTAAACAACTACGAAAAATAATAAAAAACAGAAAGCAGTGAGGGAAAATTTATGTTAAAGGCTCTTATCTGGCAAATGTTTAAAAATACCGGGGACATAGATTATTTTATTCAATACAGGAGGTTAAAAGAGCAAACTCCTGATTTTTATACTGAAGCGGGATCAGATATTGTATTGGATGGTGAAAAATGCCATACGTCAAAACCAGAGGAATGGTTGTCCGAGAAATAGAAGTCGGAGACTATGATAAATTGCTTACGGTTGTTACGGAGGATCTTGGTAAGATATCGGTTTCGGCAAAAGGCGCTCGCCGCAGCGGGAACCGTTTTTCCGCGGGTACACAGGTTTTCTCATTTTGTGAATGGGTGCTTTACAAAGGGAAAAACATGTACATATTAAATACCTGCGATATTATCACGTCATTTTATGAAATCAGAAAGGATATTTCTCTTCTTGCATATTCGGCTCATATGCTTGATATATTACAGGATACGACGTATGAAAACCAGCCTGCGAAAGAACCGTTAACTTTACTTCTTTACGCGTTGAACGCTTTGGTCCGCAAAAACAGGGATCCTGAACTTATCGTCAGGATTTTTTCATTAAAGCTAATTCAAATTATGGGCTTTGCTCCGTCTTTAAACGGGTGCTGCTTATGCGCGACAAAAAAGATAGATGATATATATTTCTGCTTTGACAAATGCGGTTTTATTTGTGAGGAATGCAGAAAGCAAACGGACAATGCAATAAAAATAAAGCCGGGCGCCGCGAAGGCATTAATATATGTGATATGCGCAGGAATAAAGGAATCATTTTCGTTTGATCTTTCAAGCGATGTTTTAAAGAGCTTCTCGGAAATCGTGGATAAATATTTGGATGATCGTTTGGGAAAAAGGTATGAAAAGCTTTCATTCCTGAAAGGCATAGAGTGAAAAATTCCTCTTGTTTTACTGAACAGGTTGTGTTAGAATAAAAAACGCCGGATTTAATGCCGGTTATATGTATTTTGTTTGGAGGCCTTATAATGAATATTGCGGTAAATATTGTTCATATTGTTATATGTATTGGCATTATTGCGGTTGTTCTTCTGCAGTCCGGGCGTTCAGCCGGTATAAGCGGTGCTATTTCCGGAGGTGCGGAAACATTTTTCGGAAAGAACAAAGGCAGGACAATCGATGCGATGCTTAGCAAATATACAGGCGTTGCGGCGATATTATTTCTTATAACATCGATAGTACTTACGTTATTGCTGAAATAACCGTATACTTGACAAGAGACTGTACATGCTTAAGTCATGTACGGTTTTTTTATTTAAATGGAAAGAGTGAATAGAAAGGGATATTATGCGTCGTTTTAGAATAAAATCCGAATACCGGCCTTCGGGAGATCAGCCCGAGGCAATCAGGAGCCTTGTTGACTCCATTAATATGAATAAGAAACATCAGACGCTTCTGGGAGTAACAGGTTCCGGGAAAACTTTTACAATTGCAAATGTAATAGAACGCGTGCAGAAGCCCACGCTGGTGATAGCGCACAATAAAACCCTTGCGGCCCAGCTGTGCTCGGAATTCCGTGAATTTTTCCCTGAAAATGCGGTGGAGTACTTTGTAAGCTATTATGATTATTACCAGCCTGAAGCCTATATACCTGCAACCGATACATATATTGAAAAGGATTCTTCGATAAACGACGAAATTGATAACCTCAGACACTCGGCTACGGCAGCGCTGTTTGAGCGAAGGGATGTCATTATAGTTGCCAGTGTGTCCTGTATATACGGTCTTGGAGATCCGGAAGACTATACGGAATTAATGCTGTCATTAAGACCGGGGATGCGAAAAGACAGGGATGAGGTCATAAAAAAACTGGTGGACATACAGTACACCCGCAATCAGATAGACTTCAGGAGAGGAACTTTCAGGGTAAAAGGAGATGTGCTTGACATATTCCCCGCATCTTCGACAGGGAGTGTATTAAGGGTAGAATTCTTCGGAGATGAAATTGAACGTCTGACCGAAATAGATCCGTTAACCGGAGAAATAATAGGGACGAGAACATATATAGCGATATTTCCCGCATCGCATTATGCCACAACAAGGGCAAAAATGGAACGTGCAATAAAATCTATTGAAGCAGAGCTTGAGGACAGACTGAGGTATTTCAGAGAAAATGAAAAGCTTCTGGAAGCCCAAAGGCTTGAGCAGCGGACCCGTTATGATCTTGAGATGATGCGGGAGGTTGGATTCTGTTCGGGCATTGAAAACTATTCCAGGCATATAAGCGGAAGGGAACCGGGAAGTGCCCCATATACTTTGATTGACTATTTCCCGAAAGATTACCTTTTAGTTATCGACGAATCTCATGTGACCGTACCGCAAATCGGAGCAATGTACAACGGTGATCGGTCAAGGAAAGAATCGCTTGTGGAATACGGTTTCCGTCTTCCATCCGCCTATGACAACAGGCCGCTGATGTTTTCTGAATTTGAGAAGCGTGTGAATCAGGTAATTTACGTCAGCGCCACACCGGGCAAATATGAGCGGGAAAAATCGAAAATAGTTGTGGAACAGATTATAAGACCCACAGGATTGATTGATCCTGAAGTTATCGTGAAACCTATCAAAGGACAGGTTGACGATCTGATTGAACAAATTCGCGTTTGTGTCGAACGGAATGAACGGGTCCTTGTAACAACTCTCACAAAAAGGATGGCGGAAGACCTGACGAACTATCTCAGAGATGTGGACATAAAAGTACGGTATTTGCATTCAGATGTTGAGACTTTGGAACGAATGGAGATCATCAGAGATTTGCGGCTTGGGGTTTTTGATGTACTTGTTGGTATAAATTTGCTGCGTGAAGGCCTGGACTTGCCTGAAGTATCACTTGTGGCAATACTGGACGCCGACAAGGAAGGTTTTCTTCGTTCGGAAACGTCGCTTATACAGACTATAGGAAGAGCCGCCAGAAATGTGAATGGAAAAGTGATAATGTATGCTGAACATATGACTAACTCTATGCAAAGAGCGATAAGTGAAACTAACAGGCGAAGGCAAAAGCAACTGGAATATAACAGGGAAAAGGGGATAACCCCGAAGACCATACAAAAATCGGTTCACGATGCGATTGAAACCCTTAAGGTTGCTGAGGGCAGTGAACAGTTCAAGTTTGATTATTTCAGCGAAATATATAAAGAGAAATCCGTGGAGGATATTATAAAGCAATTAACATCGGAAATGAAGGAGGCCGCCAGAAAACTGGAATTTGAAAAAGCGGCGGAATTACGGGATCGAATAGAAATGCTTGCAAAAAACAAGAAATAATAATATATTGCAGTATTCCGGCAGCAGTGTTTAATTTTTTACGCAATTTGAAAGGAGCTACGGATGGACAATAAGATGCTTCCGGCAAATATCGACAGTTCCTGGCACGCTTTTTTAAATGACGGGGGCTTCAAAATGATTAACAAGATAGCCGCTGAAACAGGTAAAAATATAAATCCTGATGCTGAAAACGTTTTGCGGTTTTTGAAGGTTAATCTTGACAACGTAAAGGTTGTTATTTTAGGTCAGGATCCGTATCCGCAGAAGGGAATAGCGACAGGCAGAGCTTTTGAGGTGGGCGGTCTTGCGTCATGGCGACAAAACTTCAGGCAGATTTCTCTTAAAAATATAGTAAGGCTTCTGCATAAAAACTATAACCGGATTTTTTCGTATGAAGACATACTTTCATTCAGGCAAATTCAAAACGAGATAGAAACAGGAAAATTCCCAATACTGCCTCCGGACAAATTGTTTGAGTCATGGGAAAATCAAGGCGTTCTGCTGCTTAACACATCATTTACCTGCATTCCCGGAATGCCCGGAAGCCATGAGCTTATATGGCATGACTTTTCCTGTCGGCTTTTATCATACATATCTTCACGGCTTGAATGCCATTGGTTTCTTTGGGGGAAACATTCGCAGCAGAGAATGGTGTATATTAAAAAGGGAATATTTCACATTTCAAGACACCCGATGTTATGCTCTTCAAAATATGAAGACGATTTCTTAAAATCCGATTGCTTCTTAAAGACATTTGACTCTATTAACTGGCTCGGATTGTGAATTATCGCACAGCTTTAAATTCCACTATTTGTCTTAGGCGGTATTGTGAAATCCGCTTTTCTTTTCGCATAATTTTTTTGCGCTTCGGTTAACTTAAGAACACCCGTATTCATGACTGGTGTGAATACACGGTTAATTATGGCAAATATTTCAGCCGCATTGGATACCGTAAAAATTTCCGACTGGAGCGTGTAAAATGAGGAAAAGGAATCCCATCTTTCGGATAGTTTTTTTGCTGCTTATTGTTCTTGTAACGGTTCTTATATCTATAATAGCATTCACCCCAAATCAAATGACCGTGCTTGCCGGGCAAGAGTATCGGGTTGAGTTTTTTTCTCCTTTCCGGCTGCATCTTTCGACGCAAACAAGCGGCATAAGGATAGAAAAACTTGATGACGATGCTAAAAATTCGGCTTTTACAATGCCTTACACAATCGAATGTACGCAGTACGGACAGAAAAGAATACAGCTGAGTTTGTTTGGCATAGTCCCTGTAAAAGATATAGAAGTAAACGCGATTCCGTCAAAGGAACTTATTGTATGCGGCAATACTGTAGGAATAAAATTGTATATAAAAGGCATTCTTGTAGTTGGCGTATCCGGCGTGGTTACACCCGACGGCAGAGAAGTAATACCAGTGAAAGATACCGGATTGGAGCCGGGGGATTTTATCATTGAAGTGAACAATAAAAAAATTGAAAAGATAACTGATCTTTCAAAATTAGTTGAACAGTCGGGAACAAATCCTATACAGCTAAAATATATACATGACAATCGGATAATGTATGCACAGGTTACCCCCGCGCAGTGTGTTGAAGATGGAAAATACCGGCTGGGGCTTTGGGTAAGGGACAGTACCGCCGGAATAGGCACGTTGACATACATTGAAGAGGAAACAGGGAAATTCGGGGCGCTTGGGCATGGTATAACCGATATCGATACGGGAATAATGATGCCTGTCCTGAGGGGAGAATTGTTAAAATCGTCCGTATACGGCATCAGAAAAGGTATGCAGGGAACACCGGGAGAATTGCAGGGCGATTTTCTGGGTAGTCCCGAGGTTATTGGTGACATATACTGGAATACGGCTTTTGGGGTATATGGAAAAATCAGAAGTGATGCGTTAAAGGATCTGGTCGGTAAAAAGTATCCGGTGGGAACAAGAAGTGTTATAAAAGAAGGACCGGCTTATATTCTTTCCAACATACACGGTGAAGAAATAGAAGAATTCAGTGTCGAAATTCAAAAGATTGCGAGGAAAAATTTGTCGGGACCAAAAAGTATGATTCTGAAAATCACCGATCCGAGGCTTCTTGGAGAAACGGGAGGAATCATCCAGGGAATGTCGGGAAGCCCCATAATCCAGGACGGCAAAATAATCGGTGCTGTTACGCATGTACTTGTGAATGATCCTTCCCGCGGATACGGTATTTTCATTGATACAATGCTGGGTATGAATTAGAGTCATCCGCTTTTTTCGTCATTATTTCCGCGGGTCCTGCTTCGGGTGTTTCGTTTCCTTGTGCGACAAAGCACATACCGATAGCACGCTTTGGATCCTTTTTTATTTATGATGAGAGGTCTCCATATCCTGGGTCGCTCATTTACCCGCTCCACATTTTCCTGTAAGCAGCAGTGCGTTGGAGCATGTCGCCCTGCGTAACCGAAAACACCCGAATCACCCGCTGTTTATCTGGTTGAATTAGCACAGTAATTTTGAAGAACTATTGTACAATAAAAGGAAACTATAGCGAAAATGCAGCTTAGAGATATATAGTCAGAGCGAGGATAAGCAAGTCGACTGTTTGAGCAAAAATGCTTCATACAAAAATATATCAAAGCATTTTTGCGAGTTTCGACTTGCCCGAGCTGAACTATATAGCTCTTGCAAATGAAGCTCTTGTTGACGTTATTGTACAATAGTTCGTAAGGCAATTTCCAAACACTATTGCAGCGGGTCCTGCTTCGGGTGTTTCGTTTCCATTTGTGAGGTCAGTTGAAAAATGATATATTGTACAGCATTGTAACCCTGTGGTATATTATTATTCAATGATACTATCAAAAAACGGGGTAATTCGATGATAAATGAAAGGCAAAAGCGAATAAGGAATTTTTGCATAATAGCGCATATTGATCATGGAAAATCGACGCTTGCTGACAGGCTCCTGGAAAAAACGGGGGTTCTCACCGAACGTGAAATGGAAGAGCAGGTTTTGGATACAATGGATTTGGAAAGGGAACGCGGAATTACCATTAAAGCTCAAGCCGCACGTATGATATATAAGGATGAGAACGGTGACGAATATATTCTTAATCTTATTGATACACCCGGCCATGTCGATTTTAACTATGAAGTTTCAAGAAGTATTGCTGCTTGTGAAGGAGCTGTTTTGGTTGTAGACGCCTCCCAGGGCATTGAGGCTCAGACCCTTGCAAATGTTTATATGGCTTTAGAGCATAACCTTGAAATTCTTCCGGTTATCAATAAAATAGATCTTCCCGGAGCAAGACCTGATGAGGTAAGGCGTGAGATTGAGGATGTAATAGGTCTTGATTGCAGCACGGCGCCTCTTATTTCCGCAAAGAACGGGGTTAATATTGAGGCCGTTCTTCAAAAAATTGTTGAAACAATCCCACATCCGACGGGCAACGACGACGCTCCGCTAAGAGCCTTAATTTTCGATTCGGTTTATGATAATTATAAAGGCGTTATTGCACATGTCCGGATAATGGAAGGCAGCGTAGCTGTTGGGCAGGAAATCATAATGATGCATACGAAAAAGAAATTTATTATAACCGAATTGGGTTATTTCAGACCGGGAGGGCTGATCCCGGCGGAGTGCCTTTTATCGGGTGAAGTGGGCTATATATGTGCAAGCATAAAAAACGTACGTGACACGCATGTCGGAGATACGATAACTTCCGCTTTAAATCCGGCGAATGAGCCTCTTCCCGGTTATAAAAAAGCGGTTTCAATGGTATTTTGCGGTGTCTATCCGGCGGATGGCGCTAAATATGGCGATTTGCGGGATGCACTTGAAAAACTCCAGTTGAACGACGCATCACTGCTGTTTGAGGCCGAAACATCGGCCGCGCTTGGGTTTGGTTTCAGATGCGGCTTTTTAGGCCTTTTGCATATGGAAATAATACAGGAAAGGCTTGAACGTGAATACAATATTGCCCTTGTTACCACTGCTCCGAGTGTTATATACCGCATTACAACGGTTGACGGTGAGGTTAGTATGATAGATAATCCTACTAATTTACCGGATATCGGTTTAATTGAAATGATGGAAGAACCAATTGTCCGCACGTCAATAATGACTCCGTCGGAATACGTCGGAAGTATTATGGAACTATGCCAGGAGCGCCGGGGAAATTATATCGGAATGGAATATATTGACCAGGTGCGTACCATTCTTACTTATGATATGCCGTTAAATGAGATAATATATGATTTTTTCGATGCATTGAAATCGCGTTCCAGGGGTTATGCTTCATTTGATTATGAATTTCAGGGATATCAAAAATCTGATCTTGTAAAACTGGATATCCGCCTTAACGGTGAAATTGTCGACGCACTGTCATTTATCGTCCACGAAAGCAAGGCTTATTCACGTGGTAGAAAAATAGCTGAAAAACTAAAGGAAACGATCCCGAGGCAAATGTTTGAAATTCCAATACAAGCCTGCATAGGATCAAAGGTAATCGCGCGCGAAACCGTGAAGGCATACAGGAAAGATGTTCTGTCAAAATGCTACGGCGGAGATATAACCAGAAAGAAAAAGCTGCTTGAAAAGCAAAAGGAAGGAAAAAAAAGAATGAGGCAGATAGGGAGCATAGAACTGCCGCAGGAAGCATTTATGAGTGTATTGAAACTTGATACATGATTTTAATTATCAGCTGTTAATGGGCGGATGGTGTTTTCACCTTTTATAAGCGGCGGATACCTGTTGAAATACCGGGCAAAGAGTTAAATTTCACGGTTTTTTGGGATATTTGCTCAAAGAGGTACGAAGAAATGAATGATATTGAAAGGGCTGGGATATATATCCACATACCTTTTTGCGTTAAAAAGTGCAACTACTGTGATTTTCCTTCTTTTACCAGAATGGAAGGTTTATTCGGCGATTATGCCCTAACATTATGCAAAGAGATGGAACTTGTAAGAGAAAGATATGGTTACGTGTCTGCGGACACGCTTTTTATAGGCGGAGGAACACCTTCTATAATTTCCGTTTCAGACCTTTCACTAATAATAAATACATTAACAGAATTATTCAATGTTTCCGAAAATGCTGAAATGACCTTGGAGGTCAATCCCGGAACAGTTACTTATGAAAAAGCCAGAGCGTACCGACAGTTAGGATTCAACAGGATAAGCATAGGATTTCAGGCTGCGCAGGACCGGCTTTTAAGATTAATGGGACGTATTCACACAAAGGATATGTTTGCAGATTGTGTTAATCTGGTAAAAAAATGTGGTTTTACCAACATTAATGCCGATATAATATTTGGTATTCCGACACAGACGATGGAAGACTGGATAGAAACAATTGACACGGTAATAAGCAGCGATATTACACATGTGTCGTGCTACAGCCTTGAAATCGGAGAAAATACACCCTGGTTTAAAATGCGTGAAAGAGGGGAATTACCGTTTACCGATGATGAGCTGGAAAGGCAAATGTACGACTATGCGGTTGCCAAATTAGGAAGTAGTGGTTTTAGGCATTACGAGATCTCAAATTTTTCCAGAATAGGCTTTGAATGCATGCATAATATAAAATATTGGTCTTGTAAACCGTATTTAGGGTTTGGAGCGGCTGCGCATTCATTTTATCGCAATATTAGAAGTTCAAATTTGACGGATCCTGTCGAATACATTAAAATACTTAAAAGAAGGTTATCGCCAGAAGTAACGGCTCAAACAATTAATGATGAGCAGAAACTGTCCGAAAGGTTTATCCTTGGACTCAGGCTTACGGATGGCGTATCTCTGAAAAGCCTGGAATGCGAGTTTGGCAGCAGAGCAGTAAAAGAGTATGAAAGTAAAATTACATCTCTTGAAGAGAAAAAACTTGTATATATAGATAAAGATATGCTGAGACTGACAAAAACAGGATTGGATTACGCAAATCAGGTTTGGCTGGAATTTATATGAATTTTTAAGGGGAATGCTGTTTATTTGTGTTCTTATGTCATTGCTGTTTTGTGAACAGGCAATGATGCAATAACCTAAAATAAAGATAAGAAAGGTTGTTTATTCATGGAACATAACAATCGTACTAATTCCCGCAAGATTAACAGCAGTATGGATTTTGAACTGAATCAAATCAAAGAAAACTATATCAATGACTTTATTCAGGAAATTCTTGAAACGCTTGACTCAATAGAACTTGAACTGGTTAACCTTGAGGTCGATCCTGATAATACAGAATATCTGAATTCTGTTTATAGCAGTTTTAATTCGCTGAGGGGATTAACGGGTTTTCTTGAAAAAGATGAAGCGGTAAGCCTTACTGCGGAAACTGAGGTATTGATTGAGGCGTGCCGGAAATTCAGTATACCGGCTACACGAAATTTTATCAATCTCCTGCTTCAAACAGTATTATTTTTAAGGAGAATATGCAATAATTCCAGCGTTGTTAAAGACACCAGATTTCAGGGAGAAGTGGAACAGCATTTGATCAGTGTAAAACAACTGCATGAAGAAATAATGCTTGATGTTAAACAACCTGTCCGTCCGCCTGAAAACAAAATCGGGGAAATCCTTGTCGAAGAAGGAGCAATGTTAGAACATGATATTGATGATGTTCTTGAAAAGCAAAGCAATGTATACCGGGAAATGAAATTTGGTGAAATAGCCGTCCGCGAAAAAATGCTTGAAACCGGAAAGCTTCTAAAAGCTATAAGAGCTCAAAAAATACGTAATGTATCCGGTGAGCAATATGTTAAAATTCCGATCAAACAGCTTGACTCAATTCTTGATATTGCAAAATGTCTGGAAATTATTCAAAACAATCTGCATAATGAATCCGTGCTGAGGTTTGGGAGCGATGACGCTTTTACGGTCGAAGTGAAGAAGGCCGGAGAAATGTCGGCAGATATTGGAAAGATTATACAGGAATTGCGGCTTGTAACCCTGCAGCAATCACTGCGGAAAATTACACGCGCTGTTAGAGCAATGATTGAAGAAACCGGTATGCATGTGGTTTTCTCAACTATTGGTGAAAATACAGAAATTAAGAAAGAAACTGCGGAAGAAATTGTCCTTCCGCTTGCCGAGCTTATTGAGATTATACTTTCTATATTCCGTTCGAAGCATGGGAACGATCAGGTAAATCTGGGCAATATCGAGCTTGCTGCATATAGACGGAACAATAACGTTATTATCGAGGTATCCAGCAGCCAAATGATTTGCTGTGAATCACTCACAGATAATAAAAAAATGGATGATATCCGCAGAAAAATAGAGAAGAACAACGGATATATTGAGTTTAATGAAAGCGGGCATAAGGTAAGAATTATATTACCGGCAGAATGACAGAAAAATTAAAAGCCTCCCTCTTGACAAAAATCAGGAGGGATGGTATTTTTATATTAGTATTTAGCACTCATTTAGAGAGAGTGCTAACAAAGTATCAGGGATGTTTTATTGCAGCCTTTCAATAAGACTTAAAAAATTATCACTGGGAATGATATGTTTGTGGCCGTTGTTTCCAACAGGCTGTTCGTTTTGGGGTTTGGAGGTGAACTAATGGTCTGGGATGATGAATTAAGTGAACGAAAGATGCGGATACTTAAAACACTCATTGATGATTATATACAGACAGCACAGCCTGTGGGTTCAAGGACTATTTCCAAAAAACATGAACTCGGCTTGAGTTCGGCAACAATACGCAATGAGATGGCTGACCTCGAAGAAATGGGCTATATAACACAGCCGCATACTTCAGCGGGCAGAGTACCGTCCGACAAGGGCTACAGGTTTTATGTCGATCATCTTATGCAGGTGGAAACGCTTGCGAGTGATGAAATAAAAAAGATAAGAAGCGCCATTGAGCTCCGCTTGAATGAAATTGACGCGTTGATTAACAGTGCTTCGGATATAGTGTCAACAGTAACAGGCTATACCGCCTTTGCTTTGACACCATTGCTTACAAAAACTATCCTTAGAACCGTTCAGGTTGTACAGATAGATGAACGTAGAGCGCTTGTTATTGTTGTAACAGGAGGAGGAATTGTAAAAAACAGCATAGTCCGCCTTGACACTGAATGTACTTCAGATGAAATGATGAAGCTGTCAAGCTTTTTAGAGGAAAAACTCAGCGGGAAAATTATAGAGAATATTCAAATGCCATCTGTTGATATTATCAGCAGGGAAACTAAAGTTGATTCGAATATAATAGAATGCATTCTTGAAGGGTTGAATATATGCCTGAAAGGAACCGAACAATCAGATTTAATGCTACATGGAACGACAAACCTGCTGAACCATCCGGAATTCAGTGATCTGCTGAAGGTAAAGGAAGTTTTGGAACTATTTAGTGATAAGGATGTTATTAAAACAATGATTAGTTCCGCGATGAGAAAAAGCGGTCTGCAGGTTCAAATCGGGAAGGAAAATCAACTGGGGCGTATGCAGGACTGCAGCGTTGTGACCACAGCTTATGGAGTTGGAAATACCGATGTGGGGGCTTTTGGTATTCTTGGCCCGACACGGATGTCATATGCAAAAGTTATTTCGGCAATGAGGTATATTCAAAAACTTATTAACCGGGAAATTTTAAGAATACTTAGTGAGGAATAACAAAAATTATTATATATAATGGAAGGATGAACCCGTATGAACAAGAGAGAAACGGACGGAAAACAAAAGGAAAAAAATACTGATGAAGTTGAAAACATAACAGATAACACTGAAAACGGAAAAGAGCAAAACGGCGGTAATGAACAGCAGCTGATGCATGAAAAGCCATTACAGCCGGAAGAAGAAAACGATACCGATAAAAAGGATGAAGAATTGGATGAATTAAAAAACAGATTCCAGCGGCTTGCCGCTGAGTTTGATAATTATAAAAAAAGGACGTCGAAGGAAAAGGAAAAACTGTATAGCTGTGCTACAGCAGATATAGTTGCGGCATTTCTTCCCGTATTGGACAATGTTGAGCGCGCAGTGACGGCAGCCGATGAGCCAGGCGGCCAGAATATAAGGGAAGGAGTGCAATTAATTCACAGGCAGATTTTGGATATACTTGCCAATATGGGAG
>FZPS01000048.1_pt381 | contig 18581 bp, 19 predicted proteins | sample 1817821 | NCBI WGS metagenome assembly FZPS01 (sample SAMEA104158645, study PRJEB21678) | metagenome | place: Germany | collected 2015-04-21
GATAAACACACAAACTTTATATCATATTGGCTGTCAGGGCGCAGTCGTCCGACCGAGATTGCCATTCCACCCTCAAGATCTCGATGAAGTCGGGTTTGAGGAAAATTCTCTTCATTAAAATAGTGTATGAACTGCTTAGGAGCTGAAGGGAGGGAGAGCTCCTGAGGCCTGCCGCGGAAATCTAACCAGAGTTGCTTTATCTCCTCAATTTCAGGCTTCTCTCTAAATGATGCAAAGACGCAGGCGAGATGGCCGTCAGTTACGGGAACTCGTATACACTGAGCGGTAATGGCTGGACCTGAAGAGTTGATAATAGCTCCATCCTTTATCTCTCCCCAAATCTTAAGCGGCTCAATCTCCGATTTTTCCTCCTCGCCTCCAATATACGGGATAACATTATCCACCATTTCGGGCCACGTTTCAAAAGTCTTGCCTGCACCAGAGATAGCTTGGTATGTGCAGGTAAGGACTTTTTCAAGACCAAACCTACGAAGTGGATGAAGCGGGGGGACATAGCTTTGCAGTGAACAGTTGGACTTAACCGCTATAAGACCCCGCGATAAATTACGGCTCTTACGAAAGTCGGTTATTATCTCCAAATGCTCAGGGTTTACTTCGGGGATCACCATAGGCACATCAGGAGTAAGCCTATGTGCGGAATTGTTTGAAATTACAGGGCACTCAAGCTCAGCATATGCCTCTTCGAATTTCCTTATCTCATCTTTTTTCATATCAACTGCAGAAAAAGCAAAGTCTACCGACGATGCTATGCTTTTCATGTCAGCTGTAGCATCTAACACAACTAAATTTGCGATATCTTCTGGTATTGCAGTGGGCATTGCCCAGCGGCCTGACACAGCTTCTTTGTATGTCATGCCTGCTGAGCGCGGGCTTGCTGCAAGCACAGTGACAGTGAACCAGGGGTGATCGGAAAGCAATGAGACAAAACGTTGTCCCACCATGCCCGTAGCTCCAAGAACTCCAACTTTATACTTTTTCACAAGACCTCATTCCTTCCAGTCTGTATTGACTGTGATAAAAATGCTTTACCCCAATTATATCCTATGCTGCCACAGACTAAAGTCTTACAGGCAGGTTGTGGTGTCTAAATATGAAAAAACCGGTTGAAAAACCGGCTGGACCTGTAGTATAATGACGCAAGGCATAGGCTTTGTCATTAACCACTTGCACAGCATAGCTCTCCATCCATTGGATGACAGTCGAGGGGCTATTAACCCATCGCCCAAGAAAACGGCCAACCCTATACCGCATCCTTCGGCAATTTCTCCTTTCACAGTGCTTCATCGATTTAGGGAATCTCTGCATTGTTACTATTAGAAACTGCACCTCTACACCACTCTATATATATTATATTTACATAATACTATCACACAGCATTTCGCTTGTCAATCGCGCCGCTAGTGTTTTTGGAGGATATTAATGAGAAAATTCGCGCTTTTCCTAATCTCTTTTTTATTTATATTAACCGCTATCCAACCAGCCGATATAACTGCCAAAGCCGACAATTCTTCGCTCTATGATCCATACATAAAAGTGGGACTGTACTATGGTACAAACGCACTCCCTTCAGCAAATCTGGCTAACGAAGTTGGCTCAGGCTACAATTTTGGTTTCTTTGACAAAGAACTAAATTTCTGCATGGTCGGTAGTACTGTGCAGGAAAAGATTACTGTTAATAAAGACAAGAACATGTATATGCTGAAAGGTACATACTATGATGCACTTCCACCAGCAGGAGCGTTGACTATTGGCGCATACCACATCGATTCGGGTGTACAATACAGCTCCTACGATGAGGCTGTTAACAGCGCAAAGGTATTGACAGAGAACACAGGAATTGCTGCATTTCCGGCATATATTATGGGTGAGTATAGAGTACGGCTTGGTTCATACTCTTCACTAGACAAAGCAAATGCTGCTGCAACTGAGGTAGGATTACCGGGAGCAGGAGGGGTCGGCGGATCAGAGACCTGCTATACTGTCACCATAACCTCTACTGGAGAAATAATCTTTGAGTTCGATGCTGGTAACAGCGCATTTCTAGCAATTCAGCCTACGGGCTCAGATTACACTGAGACATGGTTTAAGGGCTACAGATATGCTGGATCTTTCGAGTATCGGAGAAATAACGGAAATGATATTACGGTAATAAACGTTCTGCCTCTATGTGAGTATACAAAGGGAGTGCTTCCCTACGAGATGAATCCAAGATGGCACCAGGAAGCTCTAAAAGCACAAGCTGTCTGCGCTGCTACATATGCACTTTCAAGTCTCAGAAGGCATGGTTCAATGGGATTTGATGTGTGCAACACTACCGACTGTCAGGTCTACAGAGGTCGTAATTCAGCAAATGCTAACTCGGACAGTGCAGCTGAAGCTGTAAGGGGCCTTGTATTAAGGTATGGTGGCAATTTGTGCACCACTGTTTATCACTCTTCAAATGGTGGATCGACTGAAAGCTCCAAAAATGTATGGGGATATGACTACCCTTATCTACAGGCAGTACCCGATTATTTTGAAGATTTGGAGAACGCCAACAACGGTATATGGAGTTTTGAGTATACAAGTGACGAAATAACGTGGATTCTACAGTCCAAGGGGCATAATATAGGTAAGGTTGTTGATGCGTACGTGAGCGAGTATACACCTGCCGGTAATGTTTATAGTGTAACATTTATCGATTCAAGCGGTAAACAACTTACATTTGATAAGAGCTCTGCTAGAACAATATTAAATAGCAGCACTCTTCAGAAATATACTCACAGTCAGAGATATACAATATCCGGTGGTGTGCGGTTCAACGTAAACAACGCATCAACTGTGATATCCGCAGCGGAAGGCTATGCAATTGGAAAGGGTGGTTCCGTTACCAGGCTGTCCGGCCGCGATGACATCCATCTTCTGTCAGCAAAAGGGACAAGTGTATTGGAACGCAACACCGATTCTTTTATTGTTTCCGGTAAGGGCTGGGGACATAATGTCGGCATGAGTCAGTATGGAGCAAAGGGTATGGCAGAACGCGGATATACTTTTGATCAGATTCTATCTTACTACTACACCGAAGCTGTTGTTCAGCCAAACTATGCGCCGTAAACCAAATCAAAACCGAAAGACAGAGAAAGGGAATATATGAAAAAAAGTGATTTCTTCTATGAGCTTCCTCAAGAGCTGATTGCGCAGACTCCCCTGAAAAGAAGGGACGAATCGAGGCTCATGACGCTGGATAGGATATCTGGAGAATATACAGATCTAAACTTCTTTGACCTTCCGGGGCTGCTTCGTCCCGGAGATTTACTTGTTATGAATAATTCGAGGGTAATACCGGCTAGACTTATCGGTAAGGGGAGTAGTGGCGGTTCGGTAGAGCTAGTCTTATTGCATGAGGAAGGGGAGCTCTGGGAGTGTATCGTTAAGCCCGGAAAACGCTGTAGACCCGGTGCTGTTCTGACCTTCGGAGACGGCAAGCTCACCGCTGAAGTTGAGAGCGTAAAACAAGACGGCAACAGACTCATCCGCTTCAACTACCAGGGGATTTTTCTTGAAGTTCTAGAGGAGCTTGGACGCATGCCCCTGCCGCCATATATAACTGAGACTCTTGATGAGCCAGAGCGTTATCAGACAGTTTACTCAAAGATTCCCGGCAGCTCTGCAGCACCCACAGCAGGCCTACATTTCACAGAAGAACTTATTGAAAGGGTTCAGGAAGCTGGAGCATCAATTGCTTACATTACACTTCATGTCGGTCTTGGTACTTTTCGACCGGTGAAGGAAGAAAAAATCGAGGACCACTTGATGCATGCCGAATACTGTATTATCCCTGAGGAAACAGCAGAGGCAGTTAGGGCGGCCAAGAAGTCGGGAAACAGAGTTATAGCTGTTGGCACCACATCCTGCCGTACATTGGAAGCTTTTTTTGATGAGCAGGCAAACCTGAAGTCTTCTTCTGGCTGGACTGACATATTCATCTACCCCGGTTACACTTTTAATATTGTTGACGGGTTAATAACGAACTTCCATCTGCCGGAGAGTACACTCATAATGCTGGTTTCTGCATTTGCCGGCCGTGAGAATGTGCTTAATGCCTATAAGGCGGCCATTGAGAAGAGGATGCGATTCTTCAGCTTTGGCGATGCAATGTTCATTAGTTAATGGGGGGAGCAAGAATGTTTAAGATTCTAAAAACTGAAGGTCGCGCAAGACGTGGAGTCTTTGATACCCCTCATGGCAAGGTACAGACACCAGTGTTTATGAATGTGGGTACACAAGCTGCAATAAAGGGTGGACTTGATGCCTTTGACTTGAAGAAGATCGGCTGCCAGGTTCAACTTTCAAATACTTATCATCTTCACTTGCGTCCAGGAGAAGAGACTGTTAAGAACATGGGCGGCCTGCATAGATTTATGCATTGGGATGGACCAATTCTAACCGACAGTGGCGGATTTCAAGTATTTTCATTGGCCAAATTGAGAAAAATTGATGAGGAGGGTGTCTCCTTTCAATCGCATATAGACGGGCGTAGAATATTCATGTCGCCTGAAGACAGCATCAGAATTCAATCTGCACTTGGTTCGGATATAGCCATGGCATTTGATGAATGTGTGGAGAACCCCGCAACACGTGAATATGTAAAACAGTCAACAGACCGAACTTACCGATGGCTCCTCCGATGCAAAACTGAGCTTGAGGAGCTGAACAAGAGTCAAGGTACCGTTAACAATGAACAGATGCTGTTCGGGATCAATCAAGGTGGGACGTATAATGATCTTCGTATCGAGCATATGAAGCAGATTAGAGAGCTTGAGCTTCCCGGTTATGCTGTTGGCGGGCTAGCTGTGGGAGAACCAGCAGAGGTTATGTATGAGGTCCTAGACGAGGTAGTCCCATATGCTCCCGAGGAAAAACCCAGGTACCTTATGGGTGTGGGAACTCCAGCAAACATGCTCGAGGCGATCGCAAGGGGCATCGACTTCTTTGATTGCGTACTGCCCTCTAGAAATGCCCGCCACGGACACCTTTTTACCCACGACGGGGTAATAAATATTAACAACAAGAAGTATCAGGAGGATAGTAGGCCCATTGATGAGCAGTGTGACTGCCATACTTGCAGGAATTTTTCCAGGGCATATATTCGCCACCTGCTGAAGGCAGGAGAGGTTCTCGCGTACCGATTGACTGTTATCCATAACCTCACTTTTTACAACAGGCTGTTCGAAAAGATAAGGATAGCGCTCGATGAGGGCGGATTCGAAGTATTTCGCAGAGAGTGGACAGAGAGACTATCTCAGAGAATATAGTCGAATTGTCTTGCAAATCAACCAATGTTTATTTATAATGGGAAAATGATGTCATATAAGCCGGAGGAGGTGAAACAATGACACTCTTTTTACAAGCGACAGAGGGAATTGATATTTCTTCTATGGTTTCGCTAATTCTTCCCTTTGCCGTTGCAGGTCTGGTTTTCTATTTCATGTTAATTAGACCGGAATCAAAGCGTAAGAAGTCGGTTCAGAAAATGCTGAGTGAACTGAAAGTAGGTGACGAAGTAACAACAAGAGGTGGTATTGTCGGGAAAATCGTCAAGATCAAGGATGATAAACTGACAATCGAGACAGGTGCCGATAAACATAAGATTCAGATCATGCGCTGGGCAGTTATGGGTACTGGTTCAGACGCATCAGCACCACAGCAGTAATCATTTAGTAATTTTCTTTGCTGCAACCGAATATCCTTTAGCAGAAAGCTAAAAAGGAGTGGTTGCGGTGCGCAGAGCGGACTCTACCGGACCCGGTTTCAAACGATACGTAATGAAAGTCCTAATAGGGAGCCTTATAGCTTTGCTTGTATGCCTGGTACTCCTGTTTCCTGCATCAGCACTTGTTCTAGCGGGAGTATTTGATGAGAGCTTATCCGGCGTTATTATTATTGTGGTTACTTTGATAGGATCCTTTATCGGCGGCATGTTCTCTGCCAAAAGGGTAGGAGGGCGGACGCTGTTCGTTGGCATTACAGAGGGAATCTTGCTCATTCTATGGTTCGGAGTAATTGGAATTTTGTTTTTTGAGAGCTTTATACCTTCTGAAAACGGTTTAGGGTTACTATTAGCTACAGTAGCGGGCGGAGTTCTTGGAGCAATGGCAGCATCTTCTGGACGATCATCACGCACAAAAAGAAGCAGAAAATAAGTTTTATCTTTAGCGTATCAGTTTACAAAAAGTAAGCGGTGATGCATTCGCAGGGATTTTGAGGCGACTGCATCATCGTTTTATGTCCTGTTGAGATTGTGCTTCATACAGAAGGATTTTTCGTAATTGGTTATCCGGATTATTTGCAGGCAATGAGACTGAGATTTGACAAACTGATTATCTTGTACCATAGGAATATAGCGTATACAACATATAGCCAAATCCACACAAAAACTGATAGAGCAGATAAGTTGCAGTTACGCACTTTACATAATACAGTTTACATAACATTCCGTTAGTTTTTACAAAGTTCCCTGAACCTGTTGATTTCACTTGCTTTTTTATGCGACTTGGTTTATATTTATTACTGTCAACATTATGTTAAGTGGAGCGGGTATGAATCTTGGTATTATCGGCGTCGGCAATATGGCTAGCGCCATTTTGCAGGGCATCTTTAAGAATGACATTTTTCCGACAAGTAGCATAAACCTTTATGACCCTTATTCTCAAATTGTGTTTGAGTTTGAAAAACAGGGCTGCAGAGTTTGCATGAATGTCGACGAGCTGATCAGTCAGTCTGATTTGATAATTGTTGCGGTTAAACCCAACAATATTGAGTCTGTACTTGATGAGATAAGCGTTGATACAGTGGGTAAATGTTTTATTTCGATAGCGGCCGGTATCTCTACAGAATACATAAAGAGTGTGCTCGGTGAAAGTGTACATGTTATTCGTGTCATGCCTAACACGCCAATAACCATTGGACTAGGTGCGACAGCAATAGCTGTATGTAATGATGTTCCTGAGATGTTTAGCGAGAAGGCTGTTTCAATCTTCTCGAGCTCCGGGGCTGTTGTATTTATCGATGAGGAGCTAATTAATGTTGCGACAGCTGTTAATGGCTCAGGACCCGCATACTTTTTTTCGATGGCAGACGAGATGATAAAGACAGCTGTCAGTTTTGGTATTGACCCCCAATCTGCGCTACTGCTTACGGCAAAGACTATGGAAGGCGCTTCACGAATGCTCCTTGAGAGCGGCAAATCATCGTCCGATCTAACTAAAGCTGTATCTTCGCCTGGTGGTACTACCGTGGCTGCACTTACAGAGATGAAAAAGTGTGGCTTCTATGACGCATTAGTTGCCGGCATGAACGCGTGTATAAAACGGGCTGAAGAAATCGGTAAGTAATCTTTTGGCCGTGACTTTGTCCGTCGAAAAGTAGTTTACATATCATTTGGACTTCCCTCATATGTTGTTACGAGGAGGGGAGAGCCATGAAGCGAATTCTTTTGAAAGTTTGGGACTTGCCGGGTAATACGGCGATGCTTCCAGTGCTAGTATTCATATGTATTTGTTTTATAATTGGAGCGATAACCGGTAGTGTTATTGCAGCAAACGGAGGCGATAGTACGCAGATTGCCTCTTTAATTACGGACTACACAGTTTCATCTGATGTGTCATTCTGGAGAGTACTGGCAAATGTTTTCCGTTTTCCAATCATAATTTTGCTCTGCGGCTTTTGTGTGTTCGGTGCAGTATTTATTCCAGCAGTTGTGGCCTTAAGAGGTTTTCTTCTGCTTTTTACGATTACCTCCTTTGTACGTATATTTGGATGGCACGGACTCCTATTCTCCGCCGCACTTTTCGGCATCCAGTGTCTACTACTTTTACCATGTATGTTAATGCTTGCTGCACAAGGTGTCGTATCAGCAAGTCTGCTTTTTTCTTTGGCATCATCTAAAGGAAAAAAGCTGTCGGGATCCATATTCTCTAGCTCATACTTTTCTAGGATTCTTGTTTGTGTGGGGGTGCTACTGATCTGCACTCTTGCCGAGATGTTCATTACGCCAAGTCTTGTTTCTGCAGCATTAGGTAATATTTTGACATAGAGATAATTAATATAGGGAAGTTGGAAAAAATGATTATGCAACAGCAAATTAAGATGTTCGAGCACTACTTGGAATATGAAAAGCGTTCATCACAAAACACCGTGGCATCATATGTCAGGGATGTCCGACAGTTTTTTGAATATTTGTCCAGCCGGGACATAAGGACATTCGCTCAGGTATCTGAGGATATCGCAACCGACTATTTGAAGCTGTTGCAGAACTCTGATAAAGCTCCGTCGACTATCACACGGGCAATAGCATCACTTAAGTGTTTCTACAATCTACTTTTGCAGAGAAATGAAGTAATAACAAATCCCTTGAAAAACATTGTTCCTCCAAAGGTTAAGCGCAATGCACCTGAGATACTCTCTAGTAAGGAAGTAAACTTACTACTTTCGCAGCCAAAAAGTGTTGACCCTAAGGGTTACCGCGACAGAGCAATGCTTGAGGTACTATATGCCACAGGTATGCGTGTATCCGAATTGGTTACACTCAATATTAACGATATAAATCTAAGCAGCTGCTTTATCAGATGCAGTGGATCCCACAAGGAGCGAATAATTCCGCTTTATCCAGCATGTGTCCGAGCTGTTGCTGACTATATAAATTACGCGCGTTCCCAACTTATCCAGAGTCCAAACGAGACTGCTCTGTTTGTCAATGTAAACGGCAAGCGCATGACTAGACAGGGTTTTTGGAAGATAGTAAAGCGGTACCAAGAGACTGCTGGTATCGAGAAAGATATTACCCCTCACACATTGAGACATTCATTTGCCATTCATCTATTGGAAAACGGTGCTGACATTCGCGCCATCCAGGAAATGCTCGGACATGTTGACATATCTTCAACACAGTTCTATTCCAATATTGTGAATCAGAGAATACGTGAGGTCTACAATAAATACCATCCCCGCGCCAATTAACTACTTATTGGATTGCAATAGATATTTCAGAATTATCGGAGGAATCTAGAATATGCCCCTCTTAGGTTATAACTATAATAAGCCCGGAAAAGGCGTTGACCCCAATGCACCGAAGAAGCATCCAATCCTAATGTTTTGGGAGCTACTAGGACGAAAGTTCTTTAACTATATGCTATTGAACATAATGTACTTTATTGTGCTGATGCCAATAATCATACTTATCTATGCATTGTTCTACGGATGGCTTGCAACCCTAAGCTCGTATGATAGCGAAACGTTTGTTTCGATACTGTTTGAGCTGTTTGCGACGCTCGTCAATTACGTGCCTTCATTTTTACATGCGCCGGCTATTGTTATTTCAATCCTAATATATGGCCCTCTTACATGTGGTTTAATATATATCTTTAGGAATTATGCCAGAGAAGAGCACGCTTTCATTTCTGATTTCTTTACGAAGGCGAAGGAAAACTGGAAGCAGGGTCTTTTCTTTGGAATTCTTGACATCCTGTTAATTACAGTACTTATTGTCAACATTAATTATTCGTCTATAGTGAGCGCAGACACTTTTGGAGTACAGCTGTTTAGTACGATTGTCAAATACCTTACGATCGTCCTGTTTGTCTTCTATACATTTATGAGAAACTATATCTACCAGATGATCGTTACAGCTGAGCTCAGTATACGCGCTATTCTAAAGAATGCATGGTTGTTTGCAATTCTCGGATTAGGCAGAAACATCATAGTGCTGATTGGAACCGTTGCTGCTCTGTTTGTGGCGATGTTCCTGCACCCTATGGTAGAGGTTATCTGTGTACCTCTAATAGCACTAAGCTTCATTAATTTCCTATCTGTCTATACGACATACCCCATTATCGAGAAATATATAATCAAACCCGCCAAAGCAGCCGAAGAGGAAAGGCGGCTAATGGAGGAAAGGGAAATCGAGCAAAAACTCGGAAACAGAGGGGGAGAGCTACCTCCCGAGCTAGGCGGAGCCGGTGCTGGAGCCATCGGAGCACTTGATAGGGACGACGACAACGAAACTGAGACCGAAACTGAGACTGAGACTGAGTCATGAACTGATGTTTTAGCAGTAGAAACTGATACTAAAGTTTCGTTCGGACAGTAATGCTCTATATTTCATACAAAAAATCGCCGGCTATCAGCCGGCGATTACCATTTTATAGTATTTGCTTCATCACTTGATTTGCCTGTGTGGCTTCAGACAAATATAATCGCGATAACTTAATCCGGTTTGATTTTTGATAGGGGATTCATAGCTGTAGCAGATCTTATGTCCTTGTTGTCGACATGGGTATAAATCTGTGTGGTGTTGAGATGGTCGTGACCCAATACCTCTTGTAACGTGCGCACATCAACGCCGTTTTTACGCATCAAAGTAGCTGCTGTGTGCCTCAGTTTGTGAGCGGAGTATTTTGACGGGTCCAAGCCGGCTTTTAGAAGTGAATTTTTTACGAGTAGATGCACAGCACTTCTCGAAATTCTTGTGTTCTGCCTAGTAACAAATAGAGCTTTTTTAGCGTCGCCACTAAGACCTTTTATCTGACTGCGAACATCAAGCCATCTGTCGATTGCTTCACGGCAGGCTGTATTCAAGTACAGAATGCGGACTTTGCCGCCTTTACCAAATTCCACTCTTAGTGAATCATCCCTGATGTCAGCTAAATCCAGGGAGATCAACTCCGAAATTCTCAATCCACAATTGAGAAATAGAGTTATAATGCAGTAGTCCCGTTCCTTATTATTACCGTCTATGGCTTTTAGCAGAGCAATACTTTCATCTTCAGTTAAATAACGCGGAAGGTTCTTCTTTAGCTTCGGTGAATCAAGATTCAAAACAGGATTTGTTTCAAGGACTCCGGCCTTGAGTGTCAAATACTTATAGAACGAACGGATCGTAGCTACCTTACGAGCACGTGAAGCTGCGCTCAATCCGACATCCGAATCGGGAGAATTATAATGAACTTCGCGCTCCCGGCTTAAGTAACTAAGAAAGTCATATACATCGGAGAGCGTAACAGATTTGACAAACTCCAGGTCTATGTCACCGATAGAAATTTCATTAAAAGAGATTCCATCAGGAACAAGATTTCGTTTAGTTTTCAAAAAACGAAAAAAAGTTCGTAGATCAAGATAGTACTCATCAACAGTCATCTTTGAATGACCTTTGATTGTCTCATGATATGTAAGAAAGCTTCTAATAATCTCAGGTGTGCCGTCGTAGTTATTCAAGCGAGTTTTCCTCCCTCGACCTGAACAAAATTTTAATTTTGTTCAGGTATTACTGTGGTTTATTATAGTTCAATTAGAGTCCTCTGTCAATCCCCCTACCTCGAGCAAAGGAATTATTGATCCAATATCAAAGCAGACCTTGTCTGTCAGCTCAATCTTGATAACACCATGTCTCTCCAAAAAGTCATCTATAGCAACTATTGATGGATGGCTTTTCAGGCTGCCTGTAAAACACAATGTATCACTAGAAATCTTGCCTGATGCTCCGCCAACAAAACCATACTCATATCCGTCCAGTTCTATGTAGCCCGGTTCAATCAAAAGCACGTTAATGTCCTTTTGAAACATTTCCTCTGCTAAGTTTGGATCTGAAGTTATCGCCGCATCTTCCTTAACCACGCATACTGAACACTTTGCGTAACCCTGATTCACATTGACTATCTCAATTCCGCTTTTTTCGCAATGCTCTAACAATCGAACATCTGTGTGTTTTGCATTACAGAAAAGATATTTTCCGATTCTCAAAGCGTTTAGTGCTATGTCTCCGGGATATTTGGGGTTTAGATTGGCACGCGATGGAATAACATTCCAATTGCTATAGCCTGTCAATGATGAAATCTTGTCGAGGCGTTTCTGAACCTTGGAATACTTCTCTGAAGATAAAATTATGTTGTTTCCCCCAGCGTGATGAAATGTTATATCGGCATGACTTCTGATTTCTGGAGCCACATTGCCGCTGCACGGGACAGGGATAACTGTAATGCCCAGCTTTTTGAAGGGAGCTTCCAACAACGGCATATATAACTCCCCTATCGCTACAACTTTTACTTTGCTTGTAGGGAGATTGGGGTGCAATATTGGATTGAGACTAACCGGGCACAACTTAACATCAACTCCAGGCTGATCATATACTATGAATTGCATCTATAGGATTTAGTGAAGCCGCACGTGAAGCCGGCGAAACACCGAAAATTATCCCGCACATCACTGCTACACTCTCAGCCAGGACCACATGGCTTATTTGGATCGAAAATGGAATGTTTGTAGCACTCCTGGCCATTGCGACCGGAATAATTGATAAAACGATCCCAAGAAGGCCACCAATTGCCGATAGTACTGCGGATTCGGTTAGGAAACTCAGCATAATATCTCTACTGGTGGCTCCAAGGGTTAAATATATACCTATCTCGTGTTTGCGCTCTATAGCCTGCGACATCATAGTGTTCATAATGCCGATGCCGGCCACAACTATTGCTATTCCCGCAATGGAGCTTATAAATAGGGTTAGAAGGTAGATTACGTTATCTACCTTGTCTCGAATTCCGTAAATGTTTTCATATCTAAAACTGTTTGGGGACGAATACTTTCTGTCTAGATAGGATACGGCTCTGTCAGCGACAACCTCGCTTTCTGACAAGATGATTACCTCATCAATGGCGTCCTCGTTTGCAAGGGCCATTAGCGAAGTATAGGGGACGTAGAAAAACTTTGGAAGCCCTCCAAGCATCTGAGCAAGGCTATTCTGTTGCGAGGATACTATGCCAACGATTTCAAAGCTTCTTGACCTTTCGCCAATAAAGAGTTTAAGCTCTTTTCCCACGATATTTTTTCGCATATAAATCATCTCTGCCAGATCATCGCTTACAACCACAACATCCCTTCTGGCACTTGTATCTTGGGTGTTTAGTAGCCGGCCATATAGGAGCTCGACCTTCAGGACATCACGCATCGTCGGATCGACCCCATAGATCATGGCATTACCCTGCCAATTTTTCAACCTATATGAGCCATATCTTATCATAACGGGCATCGATTTGTCTATGCCCTCAACATTTGCTACAAGCTCATATGCATCCGAGCCTGCAAGTGAAACTCCCTGTGATATAGCTGCCTGCTTCGGATAAATCATAATTCCTTCGAGACCCATTCTATCGAGTTCATTACTAATAGCTGTTCTGCTACCATCGCCTAACGCAAGTACGAGTATCACTGAGGCAACACCTATTGATATTGAACAGATTGTAAGTAATGAGCGGAGTCTGCCACGAAGGAAATTAGCCGCTGAAAACCTCAAAATATCTATGAACTTCATTCCACTATCACTACCCTATCACCTTCCGATAAGCTATCGTCCGGAGATATCACTATAGAGCTTCCCTCCGTGAGGCCAGTAGTAACCTCAACAACGTTGACCATCTCGTAACCGGTCTGGATGTTCTTCTTTTTGATAACACCATTTTCAACGACGTATACAGTTTCCTTGTTCATGCTATCCTGAGTGATAGCCTCGTATGGCAGCGTAAGCACATTATGCTTCTTAAGCGTGAATATATTTGCACGGATGCTGCTGCCGGGAAGTAGTTTGCTATCTGCACCAAGTATCTCGATAATGACGTCAGCGTAGCGTTCCCCTTCCCCTTGTACTGTCAACTGTGATTTTATCAGCCTTGAGATCTCAAGCACTACTCCATTGTATATGCCACTAAAAGCCTGGCCTGTAATACTTGCCGGCATTCCTTTCTTAATTCTTGATATATCCACCTCTGATACTGCTACCTTCGCTTGCATTCGGCTAATATCTGAGACCACTGCACATTTGGTAATAGGTGTTATATCTGCATTCTCCCTTACAAGGATTTCGGAGATCACCCCGTCAATTGGGCTGACAATCTGCATGCCTTTTGAGTGGGTTACATAGCTATCATCCTCTTGAACAGCCTGTGCAAGTACATCAACTAAAAGCTCGCTCATATTCTGCCTATCCGGAACCGAAACCTCGGACGGTTGAAGAGACATTATTACCTGACCCTTTTTCACGGTATCACCAACATTTAGGTATATCTTCTCGACTGTGCAGTACTTTGATGGATAGAGATTAGCTGCAAGAATCTGTTCGATAGTTCCGTTAGCGCTGACAGTATAAGTAATGTCAGTCAACTCGGGCGTTATGCATTTCACGTACTTAATCTGTTCTTTAGGTGAAAATGCCCACATAACGGTGCATACAACAACAGTAACTAAGGGTATGAATATTTTGCGTCTCATCACATGCACCTCTGATAATAAATTTCTGCAGGAGTGGTTAAGATAATTGTGCTTTGACTTTAATATAGACCCAAGCGATCAAAAAGGAGATGCTACTATGATAGGTTGTTCCCTTAACTGTGTCTATCAGACTGACGGTGTCTGCATGCAGGATCGCGCTTGTTCTATCGGGAAACCTGAGCCCGAAAAGGACTGTATCTATTATGTCCCCAGACAGGAAATCCCAAACGCTATGGGGTTGAAAAACAAAGAAAAGCACTAAAGACATACCGGTTTTACGCAAAAGAGTACGGGGCTTTTACTGCACCCGTACTCTTTTTATAAAAACTATCGTAAACAGTTTAACTATCTTCAGTGACGTTCTCACCAAGAAGGCTTGTAAGTTCAGCCATAAAGGAGTTTACATCCTTAAACTCCCTATAAACCGAGGCGAAGCGTACATAGGCAACCTCATCGAGTCTTTTCAGCTCATCCATAACGAGCTCGCCAATTTCGGTAGATTTAATCTCACGATGTAGTTCGTTTTGTAGCTTCAACTCAATCGAATTTACAACATTTGTTAAATCGCTCAATGAGATCGGTCTCTTCTCGGACGCTCGTAGGAGACCATTGAGAATCTTCTGCTTATCAAAAGCTTGCCTCGAACCATCTTTCTTGATTACAACGATAGGCAGCATCTCAATCTGCTCATAGGTTGTAAACCTTCTCTGACATGAAAGGCATTCTCGTCGTCTTCTGATCGACTCCCCTTCATCTGTCGGCCGGGAGTCGACCACCTTGCTATCCAGGTATTCACAATATGGACATTTCATAGTAAACAGACCGTTCCTTTCCCCGTTTAGCGAATCATTACAGTGGAAATGGTAATGAGAATATACTATAATTAGTTTGAGTTTCTTATTATACTAAACACAAAATGTAACTATTACATAAAGGAGTAAAAATGCATAAGGTTACACGGTATTTGTTACGTGGCTGTTATTATGTGACAGCCAGTCTTTTAGTTATTGCGATTTTTATGCTTGCTTCAATTAGAACCGACACGCTTAGTTTAGGGCATACCCTCATGCTGGTCAGAGAGATGTGTTCAACCGGAGCAGCTATTCTTCTCGTTTCTGTATTAGGTTCAGCCATCCTACATGAAAGACTCAGCAGCCTGAGCTAGTATGTTGGTTGAAAGTGGTATTATCCAAAGCTTATTATAGTATTTTTGCACTGTAAAGTCAAAGCTTTTCACTTAATAGGACAGGTAAACGCTACTTCATATTCGGAGAACGGCATCTTAGGCGTGTAAAGCTCTTCTACTTGCAAGCAGAAATTAAGGATCAACCGTGTGGTGCACACGATTGATCCTGTTAGCATTTCTGACCTATTAACCATTCTTAATGAAATATTCTAGCCGGTCAAGTCCGGTCTTAATGTTCTCAAGAGATGTCGCATATGACCATCTAACATGGTTTGGTGCACCGAATCCTGTACATGGTACTGTGGCTACAAGCCCCTTTTCTAGGAATAGAGATGAGAAATCATCTGAATCCTTGATGATGTGGTTGTACAGGCTCCCTCCTACAAGTTTTGAGATATCCATCATAATATAGAAAGCACCTTTTGGAAGTATATAGTCAACTTCAGATATGTTGTCAAGGCGTTCAATTAGGTAGTCCCTACGCGCCTCGAATTCTTCTCGCATCGACTCGATGAAATCTTGCTGCCCTGACAGTGCCTCTAATGCTGCCATCTGGGCAACGGAATTTGGTGCTGACGATGCGTGGCTCTGGTAGTTTCCGATAACTTTTGATATCTCTTCATTTGCGGCTGAATACCCTATACGCCAGCCAGTCATCGCATATGATTTCGAAACACCATTAATAAGGATGGTATTCTGTTTTACTCTGTCTCCCAAAGAGGCAAAGCTCTTAAACTCCGTATCATCGTAAACTAAACGGTAGTAAATTTCGTCAGACAAGACATAGAGGTCTGCGTCGATTGCCACATGTGCAATGGCTCTGAGCTCTTCCTCGTTGTATACAACCCCGGATGGATTTGAGGGACTGTTTAGAATAAGTGCTTTGGTGTTCTCGGTGATTGCACTCTCGAGCATTTCGGCTGTCATCTTCCAGCCAGTACTTTCGTCTGTCTTAACTACAACGGGAGTGCCCCCTACCATCTGTACTAACTCATAATAGCTGACCCAAAACGGTGCAGCTAAAATTATCTCATCACCGGGATTAGTGATTGCTTTAAGTGCATAGTAGATGCTCTGCTTAGCACCGCTTGACACAACAATTTGCGAAGGGCTGTACTCAACGTCGCAGTCAGCTTTCAGTCGCCCACATATGGCGTTACGCAATACTTCGATTCCGTTTGAAGGGGTATAGTGAGTAAAGTTATTCTCTATAGCCTTAATAGCTTCCAGTTTAATATTCTCGGGAGTATTGAAATCAGGCTCTCCTGCCCCAAAGCCAATAACATCGATGCCGTCGGCTTTCATTTTCTTATACATCGTATCTATCGCAATTGTAGTGGAGGCTTGCACCTTAGATGCAAGATTTGAAAGTGGTTTTGGCATAACAATAGTCTCTCCTAACAGCTTAGACAGCTTAATAAATCTCTAAATGGCTGGAATAAAGTGATAGAGAATCATTCGCGTATTTGCTATATAATGAATTTGCAAGAATGCCTTAATTCTCTTGCAGCTTTCACCTATTATAGAGTAGACTGGTCAATAATGCAATAGTGGAATTCCACATAATTTGAGGACACATGTGTTTGCAGTGTGGACATTCTATAATAATTTCCTTCATGCTTTATGATGATCAACTCAAAAACTGAGTACTTGACTTGCAGGAAGAAACTGATTATAATATTCAATGTTGTCGAGAGTTCTCGTAAGTGTAATAGAAAGCAATTGAATATGGAGAGGTGTCCGAGTGGTCGAAGGTGGCAGTCTCGAAAACTGCTGCACCGCAAGGTGCCGGGAGTTCGAATCTCCCCCTCTCCGCCATGAACCCGCATAACTACATAGTTTATGCGGGTTTTTGAACATAGTAACAATTCAAAGAGGTAATGAAAATGCAGATATTATTCAATAATCAAAACAACAAAGAGTATCAGGCCATGCTCAATAGTCTACTAAAGGATGTTTTCTTTGACTTTCAATTCTGGTATGACCTAGACCTATGGGATGAAAACTATGAGAGTTACTCTATGTTTGAAAACGGAGAGATAGTTTCAAACATATGTGTTTTCAAAACTCAAATACTCTGCGATGGAAAGCAGTACCCTGCCCTATCGGTTGGAGCTGTTGCTACAAAAGAAGAGTATAGAGGTAGAGGACTCGCCCGTTCATTAATGGAGCATATTATAGAAAAGTATGAAGGCACTCCAATGTATCTATTCGCAAATGAGGATGTTGTAAACTTTTATCCAAAGTTTGGATTCAAACGAGTCAGTGAAAAACTGCCTGTGTGTCATTGTGAGATTAATAATGATAACAAACCAAAAAAACTTCAATATAATGACCCTAAAGTGTGGGATTATGTATGCAAACGGGTAAATTATTCGCAAAAGCTTGATTGTCTGAATAGCGCTAGCATTAATATTTTTCACATATACTCCGGATACCTTAAGGACCTAATCTACGAAATACCCGAACTTGATACATTAGTGATTGCAGAGCAAAAAAACGCATCATTGAAGCTTATCGGTGTTTTCTCACTAAGGGAGATTGATTTTTCCGACCTAGCCAAATACCTGCCATTTAGAAATGTTGAGAAGGTCGAATTTGGATTTATGCCATACTGGTCAGAATTAGAGTATGAGATGCAGATATATGAGACAGACCCGATATTTATACGAGGAATAACCCGCGAATTGGGAGATGTCAAGTTCCCTGAGTTATCAATTACATAATTGATTATTTGATTTTACTCCGGTTTTGTAGTATGATTCACTAATGTACGAAAGTAAACTGCGGAGTAGATATCAAATGATCAAGTTTTCTTTTAAGACTACCATTCCTGTTATGCTGGGTTATCTATTCTTGGGAAGCGCCTTTGGCATACTACTACAGCAGGCGGGATATAGTTGGCCTTGGGCACTACTTATGAGTGCTGTCATATACGCCGGGTCGGGTCAGTTCCTATTGGTTGGGCTGCTCGCTTCAGGGGCTCCCCTATCAGCTGTTGCAGTGTTGACGCTTTTAATCAACAGTAGGCATATCTTTTATGGATTGTCTTTTTTGGATAAGTTTAGGGATATGGGAG
>FZPS01000069.1_pt253 | contig 18573 bp, 23 predicted proteins | sample 1817821 | NCBI WGS metagenome assembly FZPS01 (sample SAMEA104158645, study PRJEB21678) | metagenome | place: Germany | collected 2015-04-21
ATAGTTCATTTCCAGGCTCCCGTAATATACTCAATAGAAACCTACACTCCACTACCAAAACAAATGTGGTATGGGAGTGTAGGAACATGGATGCTTGCTAAGGTTTAGTAAGGTTTAGTCTCGAAACAAATCTGGCAGTATGTTCCAGATATACTGATTGACCCAGGGCGGTTTTCACCAAACTCTGGCCACTGCCCGTAACAACGCAGCTTCAGCTTTTACTTTGAGCGGAAAGGCGATGACTTCAAAGTTTCTAACACCCAAGAGAAGATTCAGGCTCGTCAAGTTTTCCATAATCAGGATATCTGCTTGTAAAAGGATTCTGTGAATTTCAAATGGTTCTCTATCAGGTGAGGGAAGATCCATCCCTACCATTTTGATCTTTTTGGCTGCAAAAAACTCTGCAAGCCTTTGATCAACAACGGGATGATCGGTAAAATAGCTATCACTTTTCAAATGCCGGCCAAACCCAGTAAACAACAGCACAATGTCATTTTCCTGGACATTGGTTTCATACTCCGGCTTCATGTCGATCACCTGCTCGTTGCGTACATCAAGCAAGCATCCTGTGCCGGCAAACCTCTCCACGGCCAATTGATCAACCGATACGTTCGAATCCAAAAAGTGGGAAGGCAGATCAAGATGTGTGCCTGCATGCATTCCCGTCTCCAACCTGGAATTGTTGGAACCATCCTTGTCCAAAAATCTGTCTTGGTAAAGCTTTACTCCACCGTCCCCGGGATACACCGGCATCCCGTCCTCGATCGTGTGGCTGAGGTCTATGTATTTATACACGGCTCCAAGAGTTGGTTCAGGGTACTTCATTGCGCTTACCACTCTCCTCTACTCTTACTAAGAAGCTCGACAACCTTAAACGAGTTCCTGGATGCCAAATCGCAGTACTTGGCAAAGTTCTCTTGGCCGCTGTTCTCTTCCGTATCTGATATGGACCTGACCGCAGCAAAAGGAATCTTGTTAACGTAACAGACATGGGCTACAGCGGCTGTTTCCATGTCAGCGCACAAGGGTTTGAACCTTTGGTTGATCAGTTCCCTGCCTTCATGTTCTATAAATGATTCGCCGGTGACTATTTCGCCAAAATAGACGGTTTGCGGCAGTTGAGCCTCTGCAAGCCTCTTTTCAAATACGGCAAGCAAACCTCTGCCACACCTTCTCAATGCTTAAGCAGTCATCGGGAAAAGGCTTGGAGATCATCCCATCCATACCCGATTACTGTGTAAAACTTGTTGCCGACCTTCCTTTGCGTTGTGCCAATCCGTCTGCCGCCCAAGCGTTCATAGAACTTGATCGCATTGTCGTTTCCTTCCAATACCCAGATACTCATGGATGAAACACCCGCTTCAAGCAGCCGCGAGACAGCCGCATTCATCAACCGCCGGCCAAACCCCATTCTTTGATACTGCTTGAGAATGTAGAGTCCTGTGACTTCTCCTTCAAACTCCCAACTATCATCTCGTGAACGGCCGCCGGAAACAAACCCCACTATCTCGTCATCCACAGATGCCACAAATAAGAATCCCTGTTTAGTCTCTTCGTAAAAGTTAATGAGCTTCGCCCATAATTGTTCACGGTCAGCATAGAAGATGCTGTCAATATACTCATCGGCTATTAATCCCCTATATGTTGTCTTCCATGACTCAACATGCACCCGGGCGATGCCTCTTGCATCGCTGGCCGTTGCTTCGCGCAATATGATCTGCATTGCCTTACCCTTTCTTGCTTTTTTACTGCTTCTCCTTTTTTCTTTTATAATCAAAAAGAGTGCGTAGTACCCGGGAAAAAACAAACCCTTCGTATATGTATGTCGGATACCAAAAACCAATTATTACCAATGAAGTTACCAACCAGCGCCATTTGTTGGTGTTCGCAAACCGATAGTCTGTCCTGACACGTATATTACTGCGCTTCCTGCTTATGAGGAGGTAGCAGATAAGCAAAAGGGCAGTTATGTGAAAAACTGGCGCCAGGCAACGGCCAATCCCACTTCCATAAGCTACCTGGATTTTATCAAATGCTCTGCCGAATTCCGCCGGGCTTAATCCGGCCATCTTTCTCGCTCTTCACCATATAGAGCAGGATGGCGAACTCGCCCATCCAAAAACACAGGTACTGCTTTGTCTTTTCTTCAGGCTTGCTCAGCATTCCGGAATCATCTGCCCTTGTTAGTGCCGCTGGCACAACGCCAAAGAGACAGCTGCCTGTCACTGCTGAGTCCAACTCTTTGTGCAAATAGGCAGGGACCGCTGCCATTAGCATTTGGCGTGTTCTTTGATAGATTGCTTTGGAAGTGTCAAAAACCTCATCATACAGCTCAAGGGCAAGCATCTCCAATTCGCTGATCTGGTCAACATGGATAAATGGAAACGTAAGTTGAGAATCATCAGCGTTTTTCACCATGTAACCATGCTGAATCCCTTTTGCCAGCGCTTGCTGTTAAAGAAAACGGGGACCCGTCATTTCCCGGACAACCATTTATACCGATCACCAACCGCCCCGGATCAAAACTTCCTTCACCGTAGTTCCGCATTTCATCCATTCCTCTCCTATTTGATCCCCTTGTTGATAGCTCTCACAAATATAGTGCTGCAAAGGCCGGTACGGTTGGAAAATCAAAACTCAAGCGATTGTCTCCTGATTGATTGTTACGAAACATACACATTCTCATTATGCCACTGGATAAACTCTCTCGAAGGAAGTTCCATCCTGTTTTGCGGCAGAACCAATAACGATTTCCCATGCATTTGGTAGTACTCCCGCCCATTACCGTAGTCTTCTTTGATCCGCTTGCTGACCTCTATTTTGTACTCTTCGGTAATTGTCATATAACCCCGGTCGAAGAGAGTGTGCAGATCTTTTCGCAGCAACAGGCCATTGTCAATACTGTGGGGCCCTCCTTCGGCATATGGTTTGATGTGCGAAGCATCCAGAACCGGCAGTACCTTTTCTCCGGTAATTGCACACCTGCGGTTGTAAGCTTCAGTAACAAGCACACGAAAGGCACCCTGCCCTAGGCGGGGGCAGATCAAGTACTCAGAGCCATAGCGCTCTCGGACCACAAAATCTGCTGCCTTGTTACCAGCTAAGGCAGGTGCCGCCTTAAGCCTTACTCGCACTTCTTCCCAAAGCCGGGCACCCTCAGGGCTTTCCGTGGCGTATGTCTTACCTTGAACAATGTTGGGACTCCAATCATGTGGAACCGGTATCCACTGATCTTTCGGGAGGAAAAACGGATCTGTAAGGATGATACAGCCAATTACCGGATCACCGTCACCATCCCTGCCGCTTCGTTCCCTATACTTCATGATCGCAGTTCTAAACGTCAAATAATCGGGAGCTCCATTCTTCTGTTGAAAGCTTTCCCAAGCGATGGAAAGGGGTAAAAACGAATGTCGGACAAAGAAGCCTCCACCAACGATGAAATTGTACGGGCTGTGGAGTTTGAACAGAAAAGGTGCATATTGATCAACGGCTCTAAAGACCATCGTGCCTCCAGGTTGCCAAAAATTCACCTCATCCGGCTGCAGCTGCGCCAGATATGCATACCACTCGTTATCTGTAACACCCACATAGAACCTCATATGGATCACCGCCTTCGGGTTTTGCTGCAAGCGGTTTACTACAGACAAATACCACAAAAACAGCAAGCTTATTTGTGAAAAAGCAAGCCCTGCAGCATGTCGTCCAAGTCAATGCTGAAGGCCTGCTTAACTCAATGATCTGCAGCAATGATATTACCGGAATACCCATCCCTCTGACAAGGTGTCGCTCGCTCCATCAGCCACAACATCTATCTCGCCATTCGTTGTCCTGATATCGACAAATGGCTCTGATCCCAGAACTACGTTCGCATAGCCTTCTTGCGAGATAGTCTCGCTTCCAAGGTAAAAATTGATCTTTCCATTTCGAGCCTGCATGTTGAATGTACCCGATGTACTGGCAGGCATCTTGAGATGAATCCGGCCGTTGGAGGTCTCGAACAAGAACCTGCCTGTACTGGGCAGTGCAACTGAGCCCTCGATCCGGCCGTTGGAAGTCCTGAACGAACTGGAGCCAGTCAGCCTAACCCCGCCCAGCCTAATTCTGCCGTTGGATGTAATGGCATCAACTTCACCTACACCGGATGCCAGAATGATCGATCCGTTACCTGTCGTTAGGCCAAGGTAACCGTTAAAGCTGGCGTCAATTTGAATAGCACCATTGTTCGTTTGCCCAAAAAAGTGGGTAATCCGTTCGGGTGGTGCATAGACAGTAAACCGGACCGAAGCGCTTTGCACGCCGGACCGGTGTTTAGGCTGGACTGCCTGGAGAATCACTTCGATATCAGAACTGTAGTCCTCGATGAGAATTTCGTCCATATACTCTTCCATTGCCTCAATATCACTGCCGTATACTTCTTTCAAAATTTCTATCCTTGGCTGCTCATTCGCCCTTACAGAAGCCCAGCGCATCTCACCATTGTAGCCCATCAGGTCAATGACTTCGATACTCTGGCTCAAGGGGTATTCTTCTTGTTCAGAGATCGTTAATGTACTGCACCCGCTTACTGTCAGCATCAACATAACAATGACCGCCACAGCCCCGGTTTTCCTAAACACACAAACACCTCCAGAGATCACCATTGTGGGAACCAACGACAAAGCTTACTCCTCATACTACAGCAATTCGTCCGGCCGCCTGAAAAAGTGTCTCCCGAACCAAAATCACATGCTACTCCAAGTCATCGACCCGGCTTTCCAAGTTGTCTACACGGCTTTCCAATTCATCGATCCGGTCATCAATCTCATCCTCGAGTTCTTCCAAGCCCTCCAACTGCTCCCTAAACTCTTCCAGTTCTTCTACTTGATCCTTGAGAAGATCAATCTCATCCTCGATTTCCAAGTCAATTCTATCTTCCAGATCACCGAGGCGGTTTTCTAATTGTTCAATCCCCAATTTCAGTTCTTCAATGGCCTCAAGTTTGGCTTCAACAGCAGACAGCCTTTCCAGTAAGCTTTCTATAGCCTGTTCCAAACTCATAAGCACTCCCCCTTTCAAAGTGGATACATATATAATCCTACCATCGCCTGTAAAAATCCTCCTTGGCAAGATAAAAGATGATTCTCTGGCTTATCTCTTAATAAATGCCTCTACTTCAGCCCAGGCTGCATTCGCCTCGGGAAGTTCCGGAAACAGAATTTGGAAGACGTGGAACATACCGGGATAAGTTGTCTGCTGCACATCAACCCCTGCTGCTTTTGCTTTTTGGACTACAGCAATCGTATCGTTCAACAGCTGTTCGCCTCCCCCTACCTGCATCAACAGCGGTGGAAGCCCGTGATAATCCCCATAAATGGGGGAAATATAGGGATTGTCGGCACTGGCAGTACCTACATACTCCGGAGTCCACGATCTGTAATTGAGATTGGTCCAGGCAGACATGGTAATCAGCGCCGCCGGCAGAGGCATGTCGTGATCCCGAAGATAAAAGGCAGTAGCCAGTGTCAGGCCGCCTCCCGCTGAGTCCCCGGCAATAATTACCTGTTCCGGCAGATATCCCTGGCCCAACAGCCAGGTGTATGCCAGAACAGCATCCTCCAGCGCCGCTGGATAGGGATGCTCCGGTGCCACCCGGTAATCCACGGTCAAAACTGCCCCTTGGCCCAGCCTGGCATATTGCAGCGCCGCCCGCCGGTAAGTGGCCCCACTATCCTTAAGCGAAAGGATATAAGCCCCTCCGTGCAGCTGGAGGATCACCCGATCGGGTTCCACATCCCTGGGCTTTAGCCATTCCATCTTAATCCCGTCAATTTCAATGATTTCCAGGCTGTAATCATCAGGCAAATTCCAACTTGCATTAAGCTGGTCCACGTTTTCCCCACCTCCAACACCTGAGAGATTCTGCCAGTGCTCACCCTGTATGCCGCACCCGGTTAACCACATAAGCACCCCAAGCAGAAACCCGTATAGGCAAACCACAGTCAACCGTCGTCTGGATCGTCTGCCGCCGCTGCTATCCATCACCGTTTCTCCCTTCTTCACCCAGAATCTCTGTGTACACCTGGGCCAGTCTATTCAACAGCTGAATCAGCCTTTCCGTGTCAGGCTCTCCTAACGCAGCCACAATTCGATTGGCCACCCGTAAAATTGTATCGTTTGCTTGATTAAGCTCGGCAGCTCCGGCAGCAGTCAGATCAATTCTAACGCTTCTCCGATCCTTTGGATCGATACTGCGGGTAATCAACCCTCTCGCTTCCAGGTCATTGAGTATGCGGGTGATTGCAGGCCGGGGCCTTTCCAGCTGTTCAGAGAGCTCTGCCGCCTTGATCGTCCCTTCCCTGCCGGCATTTTCCACAGCTCTTTCGGCAAGCCACATGTGCCGCAGAACAAGGTACTCACCTTGCGTTAGACTGCCGAACTCTGCCAGCCTGTTCAGCTGCCTGCGCATATTTAAGCTGGCCTGCAGCAGGCGCAGCCCCAAATGTTGGCTCATTCGCATTACCCCCCTTGTTTTCGGTTGTCATCTGCAATTGTTTTCTATGTTAATTATTATTAAGGCAAACTGACCTAGTGTCAAATGTATTTATGGGCAAATGGAAAAGGGAAACAAGGAGATTCTGTGTAATTCTAGGTCATAAGCTATCCGCCGTTTCCTGCAGAAGAATATTGATTCGGCTTAAGGCATGGAAGGAGAGACGAACATGCTCAAAAAGATTGGCCATTTCCTCAAGATTACAACACTGGCTTATATTATCTACAGCCTGATGATAAGCGCGTTTAATATCACCAGGTTTAGCGTCCGGGAGTTCAGCCTGACCAGCCTGGTGCTTGATTTTGCCGTCTGGGTTGTTGCCTGGATCATCAGTTCCTTTTTCCTGGAACGGTGGTGGAAAAAGTAGCGTAAAACGGGCTTCGGCAGTCTTGATGCCAGAAGCCCGTTTTTTCGCGGCACTTCAATCAAGGCCGCCATTTTGTCCAGATCTGCATTGATCACAGCAATTCCTTGCCGGATACCAAACCACCCCTCAGTGCTTCCACATGAACAACTTCTTTCCGAAACTCCGCTTCGTTGAAGAGGAAGTGTTCCAGGAATACTTCGCCCCCTTCCGGGCTGAGCAGCCGGCCAACATTCCGGAGCAGAAAGGCCCAGAGAGCGAACCAGGGTTTGATGTCCCGAATGCTTTCGATATCGAGGTGGGTGGGCTCTCTTTTGGCCCAGGTACGGAAACAGGCCCATTTTTCCTTACCGGACAGGGTCTTATCCGTAAGATTGTACAGCAGCCAGCCTAAGTCCAAAAAATGAAGTTTGGAACGGACGCCGATTTTCTGTCTGGGCAAACGCTCGATCTCTTTGCCGTTGATCAGATCCACAAAGGCACCTATCAGATCCACGCCGGCATAATATCCTAGAATCACACCAGGTGCAATGCGTGGATTGCAGTCGATGAGAAAAACCTGGCCCGTGGCTTCATCTTCCATGTAATCAAAACTGATAAAGCCTGTCCAGTTCAGATGCTTGATGATCCGGGCGTCAAACAGCTCCGCTTCAGGAGAGTCGACTGTGATCCGGTAGGTGCTGGTACCACCGCTGGTAGGCACTGTACGCAGGGCACGGAAGGCGACATTGCCCTTTACTTCTCCGTTCACAGCCAGATTGACTGTGGAGATCAGCGAGCCCTTGATGTACTGCTGGATCAGGGGCGGCTCCTCCTCAAGTTGATACTTCTTTACGATTTGCGCGTACTCCCAAGCAGCGCTGTCCAGCTCTGTTACGATTTTCTGCCCATGGGCGTTGCAAGCGACGCGAAGTTTGACCACCACGGGCGAATGCAGTTCTTCCAGCAGTTTGAAGCCGTCTTGAACCGAATCGGGCGCCTCAGTGTGGGGTGTTCTCACACCCGCCGCCTTGGCATACTCGCGCATGGCGTTTTTGTTATGGGCATAGGTGATCTCCTCAAAGGACATGGAGATCATCTTTGTATGCTGTCTAATGATGTCCCTGTAATAGGACATTAAAAAACCGCACTCCAAAACGGGGAAATAGAAGCTGTAACCGCCCTTCTTGAGCTCCTCAATCACCGCTTGGGCAAAACCCTGGGGATTGTACCGGAGCGAAGAGGCCAGGATGCGTTTATCCACCGCGTTGGAATACGATACAAAACTGCGGCTGTGGGAATCAATCACTGTTACTCTGTAACCCAGTTCTTTTAAACGGCGCACCACAAAGAGACTGGTTGGTGAGGTGGGTGTCGTCACTAGTGCTTTCATTGTACTTGCCTCCTAGGAATTGTCAGTTTGGTAGTCCAGCTTCTCTAACTATGACAGGTCAATTCCCAGCCTTTAGAGATAGCACACATCAAAATAGGTAGGGGGCTTAGGCAAAGGAATGCCGTCCTTGAGCGGCATGGCAAACAGATTGTATCTGGGCTTCACCCATGCCTTTCTTGCTGCTTGTTCGTAACCTCTGTCGTCTGGGCCCAAAGTGACCACCAGGTAATGGATACCTTTTCCCGCTGCATCCTGCCTCACCTTTTCCAAGAGGGGGTTTAGGTCTTCGTACTGATCCAATACCAGGTCAAAAAGCTGCCACACTTTGATCTCTTCGCCAAAGCCGGGAATATGGGGCAGGGGCCATATTTTGGATCCAATCCGAAAGATGGGGCGGGCCAGCTTAAACAGGGTCGGGATGTTCAAAACACGCTGGGTGTATTCCTCAGTTGTATCCCAGACGTTTACAGATGAGTCTTTATAGCTGAATCTGCCAAACAAATACCGTTCCCTCTGCTCGCGCGTGGCCTCCCGCTGGGCCAGATCCGGGTAAAGATCGAGACAGCTGAAACTGTCGGTAGCTTTGCTTTCAAGTTCCGCTTCCGGCTTATGGGTATACGTGGCCTTCTCCACTTCGGCTCCATTACAGCAGAAGCTGGCATGTACCGGTATGGTCAGGAAATCCTTTCCTTCCACCACCTGCGCTCCGGATCTGGTGATGATGCTGATCGAACGCTCGTTATCCTCTTTGACATAGCCGAACAGGAAATCCAAATCCCTGCGGACGATTTCGCTGTAGGCAGCCTGCCAAAGCCGGAACATGTGCCGGGGGAGCCCTTTTTTGATCAGAGGGTTTGAGCGCCAATCGAAAACCAAGCCAGCCCGGCGTATTTCGTTGTTCAACCTTACCGTCACAGGGCCTACGCCCATGATACCCAGAATCATGTCTTCGGCTTCATCTTCGACAACCAAAAAAATGGGGTCAGCAAACTTTTTGGCACGGAAGAAATAATCCTTTCGTTCGCTGACCAATCGAATCTGTCCACCCTGAGGTGTTAGTTTTTCAATCGCAATCAGTTTTTCATTATCGGCGTCCGTGGCCGGCCGTACGCGCAACTGATCACCCTCCTTATCCCCGCAAAAGCCAGTTTTCCTCACAAAATATGTTATTTAGGTAAACTATTGCCCTATAATCGTTTAGAAAATATAAAATATGAACCTGCGCAGATTATTACATATATATAACTGGCTGTCAAGAACAACTTTACTCTGCAATTTGGCAATCAAGGCCGCGGCGGCTGCACCGGCATGCCCCAGGGCGCTTGCTGCCCCGGCTGCCATGGCTGGCCCGCTCCAGGGCCTTGACCCGGCCATGCACCCCGGGCTTGGCTGACACTTACCGTGCCAATCTGCATGCCTGGAGCGTATTCACCATCAACAAACAGCCCGTCCATTTCTATGCCGCTGTGGCTGCCGCCGCGGTAGACAGCATAACTCTGCCCAGTCTCGATCAACGGCGAAGACACCACCAGCGATTGATAAGCCTTGCTGGATCGGAATGTGATGATCGGTTCATTGTCACTTGAGGCAATATGCACCAGCTCGCGGGCAGGGACGTTGCTAAAGGTGATCATCAGCGACTGCTGGCTTGATCCGGCACTTGGCGCCATGGCCATCCCGGCACTCCCGGCCGCTACTACCAGCCCACCATCAATGATGAAACTTCTGTTGTAATCCAAAGCGCTGTTGCCAAAACCCGTGGGGCCATGAACAATCACCGTACCGCCAGTCATGGTGATATCACCATTGCAGTCGATCCCATCGCCCTCGGCGCTGACAAAAACATAACCTCCGTTAATAATCATTTCGCCATATGCTTCAGATCTAAACCGGTTCTGACCAACCCGGCCGCGAAGCGCCGATTCATCCACTCCTCCGGCTGCATTAATACCGTCATCCCGCGCTCCAACAACCCGAATAGTCCCGCCGTTAATTGTGATGGATGTACTTTCCAACCCTTCATAGCAGCTTGAAATACTGATGCCGCCATTATTGATGATCAGGCCGGAGTCGGCATGAATTGCATCATCACCGGAACTGATCCTGATGGAACCTCCGTTAATCAAGATCTGATCATTGGCTTGGATGGCATCGTCCGATGAATCAATGTCAATACTGCCTTCGTCGATTACTATGCTCTCCCCGGCTTTTAACCCTTTGGCACTGGGAGAATCCTGTGCGCCTGCTTGACTTGCCGGCATCCACATCTCTCTCCCCCACATGCCCCATGTTGGGAGATTGCTGGAAACTGCACTGCCCCCGCCGGATTTGATCGTGAGCGACCCGCCCTTAATGTATATATTAGTTTCCGCCTGGATTCCATCCAATCCAGCGGTAATGTCAATAACGCCATCTTCGAAATATATGAAACCTCTGCCGGGATCGACATCGTTGTTGGACTGCATTCCATCCTGCTGCGCATTGACAATAATCCGGCCGGCCTTGACTGCAATCATGTCCCGGCCTTTAATCCCATCTCCCACAGCGGTGACTTCCACCGTACCGGCAGCTATTTTCAAATCATCTTTGCTGACAATGCCGTGGCGGTAGCTGCCGTTGACAATCAGAACCCCTGTGCCATTGATAGTCAGATCATCCCTGCTGAAAATGGCGGCATTGACATCATCTGCATCAAGTTCACCTGCCGGTGCAGGGCCGTCGGTTATAACGTTGACCGTCTCCGGGGCCAGGGTAAGGAGCACCTTGTCGGCATTTAGTACATAAACTGCCGCAGCCGTGGATGATGTCAGATTGACACCATTTAGGACAATCTGCACATCATCGTTGTCACCAGCATTGACGAGCAGCTTCCCATCGGGCAGTGTACCCTGGATTAGATAGGTGCCGGCAGCGTTTATAATTACAGCTCTGCCGGCGGCCACCGCACCGGAACCTGTGACGCTGATCCCATCGGCGCTGAGGGTGATCGCTGCGGCATTGACAGCATCATAGCCTGCATCGAGGTCTTTCTTGGTGAAGCTGGCTGGTGCGTTGGACGTGCTGTTTGCCGCTGCACTGGCAGCAAGCAGCAGTGGAAGTATGATAGAAGTGACAATCAGCGCTGTAGACTTTCTCATGGATTGAAGCCTCCCTCATTTTGCATAGCCCGGGCACGCCCTAATAGTCCGCTCTTCTCAAGAACAGCCTGTAGGCTGCGGCCAACAACAACAGGTTATACGCCGCTCCAATCAGCAAGTACACCGAGTAGCTCAAATCGGCACTCATGGTTATTGGCATAAACTTGACCAGCATGCCTTTGATTGCCCAGAAGTTGGGAAAGATCCCCAACACATACTGCAGCCTTCCCTGGAATGTTTCCAAAACCATCAATGCAGGGACAAGCGCCAGCATCCCTGTGCCCTTGATCATGGCAAAACCTTCCACCTTGTTTTTGGCAAAGGCTCCCTGAAGCAAGGCCAAAGCCGGGGTGAACAGGCTGTTGACCGCCGCAAAGGCAATAATGTGCCCCAAGCCTATGCTGTTAAAAACCGAGACGCCCATGATCGAATATTTGTCGCCGGCCAGAAGCTTCGTACCAACAAGGATCACAACAACCCCCACAACTGACATCAGGTAGATATAGGCCATTTTGAACCTGAGATAACCGGAAGCCCCCACAGGGGTGACGGCAATGGTACTCAGCGTGGATTCATCCTTGTGGTCCAGCAGGAGAAAGGCAGCCATGGCCGCCAGGAAAAAAGGCCCAAATGCCAGGATGATCACAATCAGAAGCAGCATTGTCACCTTGAGCACGGTTTCCTGCATGGGAACTATTGACTCAAAAATCATGGGAAAGACAAAGGACGACAAGGCCAAGATGATGATCGGAAACAAACACATATAAATATTAATCGGATCACGAATAATGGTTTTGACCTCATACCTGAATAAAGACAGGTATTTGCCCACACTATTACCCCCTTGCCGCGTTGTCCTTGAATTCGGGATAAACCGCAAATCTGAGAAGCACTGCGGCTAGAACTGCAAGATAGATACATCCGCCAACGGCCATGCCAAACTGGTACTCCCCAGTTACGGCGGATGAGATGAGATGGCTGGCTGAATGGGACGGTGAAATCATGAACAGAAACTCGTACTTGGCATCAATAATGCCAAGGCTTAAGAATATTGAGGGCATGACGAAGACAAGCATGTACAGCATCAGCATACCAAGCATGGTCGTGAAGTCTCTGCTGTTTAAGGAAAGGATAAAACCAATAGCTGCATGAGCTGCACCGGCAATGACTACAAACAAGAGCAGCAGAAAATAGTTGAAGGTAACTCTATGGATTATATACAACGCAGCAGCGGTAACCACAGCTGACTCCAGGGCAAGCGCCATGGAGGCAATGGTTTTGGCTGTAAGGATTTGCCCCATGGATACAGGCATCACCATCATGGTCCGAATTGTACCGTCCTGCTTTTCAAGGTGGTGGGATGCACCAAGAAGCAGGATCGACATGGCCGCGACATCGACAAAGATTACCAGCGGAGCAATTTCCCGGGCTTCCTCGGCGGAGATGAATAAAAACAACCCGATCCAGATAACTGCCGTAACCAGGCTTACAGGGAGGATCTTGTACTTCAGCAGCCTGTTAAATTCACCCTTAATCAATCTGGCCAGCTTGTTCATGGAGCTCCACTCCTGTCACAATAATGAAGATCTCTTCCATCGTTGTCTCTCCGCTGTGGATAGTCTCGATGTTTGCAGTCTTCAAGAGATTGTGGAAATCTTCGTTAAACCCGATCCCATCCAGGGGAAAGACAGCGCTGGTCAAAACTCCGTTGTCCCGGTACTCAACCTTGACTTCCCGCTTGCCGTATTTCAATTTCAGATCCCTTGGCGTGGAAATCTCAACAAGTTCACCCTCAACACAAAAGGCTACCCGGTCGCAAAGCTGCTCCACATCGTTCATCAGGTGGGTGGTCAAAAACACCGTGCCGCCTATATCTCTGTATTCAGCAATCATATCCTTGATTATCCGTGCATTCTTAGGATCAAGACCGTTGGTTACTTCATCAAGGAACAAGACCTGGGGGTTGTTGAGCATGGCTCGGACGAAGTTTAAGCGCACCTTCATCCCCTTGGAGTATTCACCAACCCTCATATTACGATATTCCCAAAGCCCCACCCTTTCCATCAGTTCCTGGATATTGGCGGTGCTCTTGTAGAAGCCGGCAAAAAACTGCATGTTCTCCAGGGCTGTAAGTTTTGTAAAATGCACCGGTACCTCAAAGCCAACACCAATCTCTTCATAGAAAGAATGGTTCATAGCCTTCAAATCCTGCCCAAAATACCGGATGCTGCCCCTGTAATCCTCGAGCAATTTCACCAGTATTTTCTGCATAGTGGATTTTCCTGCACCGGACGGGCCTAAAAGCCCGAATATTTCACCTTCCAGCACATCAAAGGAAATGCCCTTGATCACATCGCCGCTGGAAGACGGATAGCGGAAGTGCAGGCCTTTGACACTGAAAGCTGTTCCCATGACCTTTCTCCTTTCTTTAGCTTTTAAAGCTGCCTTCGATCCTGATGCTGATCGGAAGCCGGGTGCTTCCGGGATATCCCATATTGGACAACGTCAATTACCTGGATGGCGGTCTCAAGCAGATATTCGGGTTCTCCAGACGAAACCAGTTTATGGATATTTGCAAACGTAACCTCGATCAGTTTCACCACAAATCCAGGGGGGTAGCGGCTGTCTATCTGCCCTGACTGCACAGCTTGGTAAACCCATTCGTTAAAGGATTCGTAATAGTTTACGCCAAAAATGCCGAACAAGCGGCTGCGGAAACCGTCATCTTCCTCCATTAGCCTGCTGGAGAGATGCTGCATCCGCTCATCGTCCAGCATGAACTCAGTGGTTGCTTTTATAGCAACTTTAAGGGTGCCGAAAAAATCTGTGGTATCAAGTTTCTCCTGCATAAGCGGATAGAAGTAGGACAGCTTCTTCTGGGTAACGATGTCCATCACGGCCGCATATAGCCCGAATTTCCCGCCGAAATGGTGATAGAAGCTGCCTTTGCTTATGCCTGCTTTCTTGAGGATATCATTGAGAGACGCATCGTCATACCGCTTTGCGGCGAACTCATCGATCGCCGCTTCTTTAAGCTCTGGGTAGCGCAAGAGCGGATTGCTTTCACCTATGAGGGCATTGTAGTCGAAAGTGCGGTTTTTCAATCGTAACACCTCGTGGATGAGAGTAAAGCGCAATTAGACCAGGCAGTCTAAACCACCTGGTCTAATTGTAGCACACATATTCAGCGGGTGTCAATATATGATCATTATTATAATATGGCTGCGTATACTATATCCCATCTCGTGAATAATCGATCAATTCCATGGTCAAATATTCTATACCATGGTAATAATTCGTAACCGAGTTTGCGTAGACCAGACCAATGTACGGAACAAATTTGATTAATATGTCCTCATCGTTTTGGACAGCGACAAAAATGTAACAGCAGTGTTTTCCGAGGGAGGGACTATATGGAGTTGGCACCTAGTGCAGCTTGGGTTTATCAAGTTACAAGTAGATTTGAAGAACCTGGTGGATCCACTATGGAGGATCAAGGTGAGGGAACCCTTGATGTGATTAATTTAGAAATCAAGGAGGACCAAACTGTTTATGAAATGAAGTCAACGTTCAGGTTGGATGAATCAGGAGAACGCGTAAGCTTCTTCCAATATGTGAAGTTACCTGACTATCGCTACTTCGAGTGGGATGAAGATGATAATCCAAAACTGGCCTTGCAGGCGCCTCTGGATATCGGGGCCGATCTCATGGGTGGTATTGTGACTGGACAAGAGAAAGTCGATACTCCAATCGGCACCTTCGACGCATGGGTTGCGGAAAGCAGCCCGATTGACGCTGCCGTTCAGATCGCCCTCCCAGTGGCTGAAAGCCCAGTCCATATCCGGAACAGCTGTTCATATTCTTTGACACTTTCTACTTTTACCATAACTTCCTGATCCACTGTTCCATGGCCAATCGTGACAACTACAGTTTATAAACTTTCCTGATTATATCTGTTACAGCAACACCTAAGCCGCCGCTGAAGTTTAGTTTCACATCAGGTATTCCGACTCCATTGCTATCAACAACTTGTCCTGATACAGAGTAGACTTCTTTGCTCCTCCCACACAAGCGGTCAATACCATGGACAGCACAATCAATACAACAAAACCACTGTTGCTCTTTTTCATGTAAGCAGCCCCCTTCTTCACATCGCTTTTGTATGTTTCTCACACAACTTGGATAAAGCGGTTTTTATTGTTTTTACCGATATTTTCGAATAATTCCTTTAAACAGAATATCACCGCACCAAATTGTCCAAATCGTAGGGAGTCACCTGGTACACATAGTAATTAAGCCAGTTGGAAAACAAAAGATTGGCATGGCTGCGCCACAGCACCAGCGGCAGCCGATTGGGATCATCCTGTGGGTAATAGTTCTTGGGAATCTCGATCGGCAGCCCCTTGCTCGCATCCCGCTGATACTCGTTCTGCAGCGTATGGGGATCGTATTCGGCATGGCCGGTGACGAAAATTTGGCTTCCGTACTTGTCGGCCACAATGCACACACCCACTTCCTCCGATTCGGCAAGAATCTCCAAGTCCTCGACTTTCTCGATATCCTTCCGCCGGATTTCCGTGTGCCGGGAATGGGGCATGAAAAAGCGATCGTCAAAACCGCGAAGCAGCGGAACGTTGGGACGCAACGCATAATGGCTGAAGACACCGAATTGCTTTGCCGGAAGCTGATACTTCGGGATCCGGTAGTGGTGGTAGAGCCCGGCCTGAGCCCCCCAGCAGATGTGCAGGACGGAAGTGACGTTCTTCTTGGACCACTCCATGATTTGAGTCAACTCATCCCAATAGGCCACTTCTTCAAACTCCATCTGCTCAACGGGAGCCCCGGTAATGATCATCCCGTCAAAGCGCTCGTTCTTGATGGCGCTGAACGTTTTGTAAAACCGGGACAGGTATTCCGCAGGCGTATTCTTCGCTTGATAAGTCTCGGGATGAAGCAGGACTATTTCCGCCTGCAATGGATTGTTGCCTATTAGGCGCAGCAGCTGAATTTCGGTTTCTATCTTCGTGGGCATCAGATTCAAGATAATGATCTTCAAAGGGCGGATATCCTGGCTGAGCGCCCTGCTCTCATCCATGACGAAAATGCCTTCCCGCTTGAGGACATACTTCGCCGGCAAATCGTTGGGAACCTTGACTGGCATACCGTATTGCCCCCTTTCCAATCCTTCGATTCGATCTAGCTTCCGCTTTTGGTCAAAGCCTGATCCAGATCGGCGATCAAATCCTCCGCATCTTCAATGCCGATGGACAAACGGATCATATCCGGTGTCACGCCGGTGGCCCGCTGTTCCGCTTCCGACAGCTGCGCATGGGTTGTGCTGGCCGGCTGAATGACCAAGGACTTGGTATCCCCCACATTGGCCAAGAAGGAGAAGAGCTCCAAGTTTTCCACAAACTTCTTCCCCGACTCCAACCCGCCCTTGATGCCAAAGGAGAAAATGGAACCGGCACCCTTCGGCAGGTATTTTTGGGCCAAATCATAATACTTGCTGCCTTCAAGGCTGGGGTACTTCACCCAGGCAACATTGGGATGGCCGCACAAGAACTCGGCGATCTTTTTGGCATTGGCCACATGCTTCTCCATCCTCAGAGAAAGGGTTTCTAAACCTTGGATAAACAAAAAAGCATTGAAAGGGCTTAAGCAGGCTCCTGTATCCCGCAAAAGCTGTGCCCTGGCCTTGACAATATACGCAGCCCTCCCGAAGGATTCGGTGTAGCGAAGCCCATGGTAAGAGGGATCCGGTTCAGTAAGCCCCGGGTATTTGCCGCTTGATTCCCAGTCGAAATTTCCGGAATCGACAAGCGCACCGCCGATTGAAGTACCGTGGCCGCCAATGTATTTGGTGGCAGAATGTACAACTAGATCAGCGCCGTGTTCAATTGGGCGGCACAAATAAGGTGTGGCAAAGGTATTGTCCACAATCAGGGGGATGTTGTGCGCATGGGCGGCTTCCGCCACCGCCTGAAGGTCAACAACATTCGCTTCAGGATTGCCGATGGTCTCCACAAACACAGCTTTTGTCCTATCAGTGATTGCGTCGGCGAAGTTGCCCGAATCATCCGGATCAACAAAAACTGTTTTGATCCCAAGTTTGGCCAGGGTGGCAGCAAACAGGTTATATGTACCGCCGTAGATGGTGCTGGCGGAGACAATCTCATCACCGCAGCTGGCGATATTCAAAACCGCATACAGGATGGCTGCGGAACCGGAGGCCGCAGCCAATGCCCCTACTCCCCCTTCCAGCAGAGCCATTCTCTTTTCAAAGACATCGATGGTGGGATTCGAAATTCTGGTATAGATATCGCCCGGTTCTTCCAAAGCAAACAGCCTGGCGGCATGATCTGCGTCTTGAAAGACGTAGGAAGTCGTCTGGTAGATCGGCACTGCCCGGGATCCGGTGGTTGGATCGGGAGCGGTGCCGCCGTGTACCTGCAGTGTGTCAAATCCAAGGTTCTTTTTCATGATGTTCCTCCTTTGACGCGAGATATGGGGTAAACAAAAAGCCTCTCCTTGGATGGAGAGGCATCTGGTAATCGTTTTTCGCCACCTCTCATCTTCCAAAGCGATATGGCTTTGCTGGAATTGGCACCTTCTCAGTCAAAAGACCGCCGGTTGCCGGGCGTCATCGGGCCAGTCCCTCAGCCTCTCTGGATAAGAGTATTCAATATTTGGTTTATTTAAGCCAAATAGTAGCACAGGCTGCAGATAAAGGCAAGTTTAGTTTTTGTAAATTTTATCTGAAATATGGATCTATATAAGTAATCACAAATTCAGATTAAGTCTATATAATGGTGTAAAAAGAAGTTGAGCCAAGGCTCATACCTCGGTAAAATATAGTTGCTAACAAATACAAAACCGAGGAGGATGAACCATGGCTCAGTTTAATATTACTATAACCGAAGAACTTTTGCACGGATTATTTTTATCAAATGGTAGGAATGAAGCATTTTCCAAATTGTTGGAGGAAATCTTCAACCATCTCAGAACTTTGTAAGAACTTAGATCCAATAGTAGAAGCATTCCGTACAAGGTATAAACGCTAATATAAAACTGATCCATTTGAAGGACAAACGCTAACGTAAAAGTGATCCACTTTAATCAGACTCCTGTATATTGAAGGTACCAACCACTTCATGTACAAGAGGTAAGG
>FZPS01000194.1_pt12 | contig 18547 bp, 17 predicted proteins | sample 1817821 | NCBI WGS metagenome assembly FZPS01 (sample SAMEA104158645, study PRJEB21678) | metagenome | place: Germany | collected 2015-04-21
GAAGTACAGCGACCGGGCAGGGTAACCCCTGTTCCTGAAGTCCAGTAAGTGCTTGAGTTGAAGTTGATACGGAACACAACCGGCCGCCGGCACACAAACCGGCGGCTTTTTGTTATTTGTAAGGTATTTTGTCCGCTTGTCCGCCTTGCAGTGCCTTGATAGCGGGCGGTGCATTGATATTGAAGGACTTTTGACTTCATAGGAAGAACACAATAATGCTGTAGCTGGAAACAAGTACCTTGTTCCCAGGTGAGAACTTGAATTCCGGTGGGGTTTAATTGACTTCCAAACTTCCGTACATTGGTTTTGCCAAGGTCTACGATGAAATAATGGCGGATGTACCTTATGACCGTTGGCTTGGCTACATCGAGTCAATTTGGTCAGCCAATGGCTTTTCGCCTGTTTCGGTGCTTGATTTAGCTTGCGGGACAGGCAACATGTCATTGCGTCTTGCCAGGAGCGGGTACCTGGTAACAGGGATCGACCGTTCGGACCAAATGCTCGAAGTCGCCCGGCAAAAGGCCCGGGATGAAGGCCTTTATATCGAGTTTCTCAAAGGCCGTATGGAAGATTTCATTACTGAACAGCAGTTTGACGCGGCTGTGTGCGTGTTTGACAGCCTCAATTACCTCCTGGAAGCAAAGGATGTCCAGTCTTGCTTTGAGTCAGTATTTGGAGCACTTAATCCCGGTGGGTATTTCATGTTCGACGTGAACACCCGGTTAAGGCTATCAACAATACCTACCGACACCAACATATTCCAGGGCCCATGGTTTTTCGTGGTGTGGCGGGACTTGTGGGATGAAAGCAATGAGTGGTGGCAGGCTAACCTTACAGGCTTCCTGAAATGCAACGGGATGTGGTGCAGGTTTGATGAGATTCACAGGGAAAGAGCGTTCCCTCTTGAAACACTTGCTGCCTGGCTTGAGGCGGCAGGTTTTGTCGTAAAAGGCATTTACGAGCCTCATGCTTTCAAGCCGGCAGCTGAAACCACCCTCAGAGCTTACTTCGTGGCCTGGAAGCCAGGTAGCTGAGAAAAGAGTAGACAAGAGTATGCAAACCGCTTTCCCAGGTCCGGCTGCCATAGCTGTAGCTAGGATTTAGCGTGTATCATGAGTTGCCAGGGTTCCTTATTGCACAAGATAAGACAGCAAACACAATTGGAGGGCGGCCGATGCTATCGACAAAAAAGGGCAAGTCAGGTGGCATTTTCAACACAGTAGAGCTGGGAACCGGTATACTGCTTCACTATCTACCTGAATCCAAATGGAAAACCCTGTCCATCGACGTTTTCTGCAAAATCCCTGCAATGGCAAATAAACTTGCAGCTCTTTCCCTGGTACCCAGGCTGGCTGCAAGGGGCACTGCGGATTTGCCTACCATGCAGCACATCTCACGGTTCCTCGAAGATATGTACGGCGCTGCCATGGGCGCAGACGCCAGGAAAGTCGGGCCTATCCAGGTCATCAGGTTCGGCATAGACTTACCATCTCCGGCTCACTTAGGTTGGGATATCTCCGGCAAGTCAGCCGGCCAGCTTGTTTCCCAGGCGTTTTCGTTTGTCTGGGATCTGGCTACCAGTCCTAACCTGAGAGACGGCGCCTATCCTCAAGAGGTGTTCGAAGTTGAACGGGACGAGCACCGGCGCGCCATAACCGGCCTTATCAATAACCGTCCGTACTACGCTACACTCCGTTTAATGGATGAGATATCCCAGGGAGACCCAAGAGGGCTTCCTGCATGGGGTAAATTACCAGACCTTGAGCAGGCTAATCCAAGGGATACATGGGACACGTGGAAACAAACTCTGTCCCAGTGCCCTATCAGCATTTACGTGGTGGGCGAGGGCGCAGGGGAGGTTGCCGGGTTTCTGAGTGATTACGATCTGAGGTTCCCATGTGCCAGGTCTGAGCAGGTGGTGGATATATCAAAAGAGCTGGATCCTCCTCCCCTGCCGGAAAACGTCTTGCGGGTTGAGGATTTCCTGCCGGGAGAGCAGACTGTACTGTGTATGGCTTTTGGAACAGGAATCCGTGAAGGGGATCCCCTGTTGCCTGCTATGCTGTTTTGCGACGGCATTCTGGGAGGATTTTCACATTCGAAGCTGTTTACCGTTGTAAGAGAACAGTATAGCCTGGCATATTTCTCGGATACGATTCCAAATACGTGGCGGGGTCTCATTATAGCTACGTCTGGTATTTCAGACAGCGACAGGGCTGAAGTTGAAAGCTTGATTTCAGGCCAGGTTGAAGCTATGAAGAAAGGTGATATTTCAGACAAGGAGATGGAGAGTATCAGAATGGGGCTGGTGAGGAGGTTGATGACAGAGGGTGATTCCCAGACAGCCCTTGTGATGCGGTCTCTTAGTCACGAAATCCTTGGAGGGATAGCTACACCCCAGGCACTCGCAGATGCTATCTTGAAAGTGACCAAAGAAGATGTGGTCAAAGTGGCGTCACAAATGGAGCTCAAAGCAGTATACACTCTGAGGGCAAAGGAAGATGCAGTTGAACAAGCGCACCATTCTTAAGAATGAACTCCTCAAAGAAGAGATTCATGGAGAGGTCATAGATGGCATAAAGGTTTTCGTGTTGCCCAAGAGGGGCTTCAAAAGGAAGTACGCTGAGATATCTGTGCATTACGGCTCCAACGACAATGCCTTCATACCCAATGGTACCGGTGAGCCGGTCGAAGTTCTCCCGGGCATAGCTCATTTCCTGGAACATAAGATGTTCGAGAAACAATGGGGCGAAGCCTTTTCTGCCTTTGCGGGTATAGGAGCGTCAGCAAATGCCTACACAGCTAACAACTACACCTCGTACCTTTTCTGGACTCTTGAAAACTTCGCTCAAGCGTTGGAACTCCTTATGGAGGTCGTGTTTTCGCCCCATTTCGCCGACCAATCTGTGGAAAAGGAAAAGGGCATAATAACCCAGGAAATACGGATGTACCATGACCAGCCCGGTTCCAGGCTTCTCAAGGAGACACTGTCGTCCCTCTTCCTCAAACACCCTGTACGCTTAGACATAGCAGGAACTGAAAGTTCGATTAAGCAGGTGACCAAGGAACTCCTCTACCTGTGCCACTCAAATTTCTACTGTGGAGCCAACACCAGCTTGTATATGGCTGGGGATTTCCACCCTGACGAAGCTCTTGACTTAGCCGCAGGCATTATTTCCAGTAGGGGGCTTAAGCCTTGCAGGCCGCCTGAACGTATCCGCCCCGATGAGCCGGAAGAAGTTGGCGGCGATGTGAGAGTGAATATGCATGTGCCTACACCTTTACTTCAAATAGGGTGGAAGGATATCAACCTCAAAGAAGGCCGGGACTTGATCCTGCGTGAGACCTCGGTAAATTTGCTTCTCGAGCTCATGTTCGGCAGGAGTTCTTCCTTCTTCAGAAAGGTCCAGGAAGAAGGGCTGGCTGACCGCATCAGTTTTTCCTATGAGGCATGGCCTGACTATGGGTTCGCGATAGTTGGTGCAGAGACTACCTGTCCTGACAAGCTTAGGGGAATGGTGTTTGATGAAATTGAAAGGGTCCGGAGCAGGGGCGTTGAACCCAAGGATTTTGAAAGGTTAAGGAGGACCTTGTTTGGCCGGTTCATCACATTGTTCGATTCGTTTGACACAGTAGGGCAGGTCCAAATGCGTCTCTCGGATACCGGCGAGGACTTGTTTTCATATGGGTCGCTACTTAAGCAGCTAGACCTGGATACTGTAATGTCAGGACTGGACTGCCTGGACAGGGAGAGAGCCGTTACTACGGTTATTGCTGACAGCGGTAAACGCAGCAAGGACACATCGAGGTTGGAGCAAGAGCAATAAGCCCGCAGGGAGAGGGGTGTAAATGGTGGACACGGTTAGCGCTCATAGGCAACCGGGGAAGGTTTTTGCGGATATGGCAATAACCAACATAGGCCAGCTACTTACAATGAATCCGGGGAAAGGGCCAAAGAGAGGCGCTGAAGCTCAAGACTTAGGGATAATAGAAAATGCTTTTCTGGCTTCTCACGAAGGTAAAGTGGTAGCATGCGGGCCGCAGGCAGTGTTTTCTGAAAAGGTTGAGCTGGCAGCCGGAGCTACGGTAACAGATGCGCGTGGCAAGGTGGTTGCTCCGGGCTTCATCGATTCACACACCCATGTGGTTTTTGCAGGTTGGCGCGGAGAAGAGTATGGGATGAGGAGCCGGGGTGCTTCGTACCTGGAGATAGCCGCACAAGGCGGGGGCATCATGAGTACTGTGAGGGCGACCAGGGCTGCGTCTAAAGAAGAGCTCATCCAAAGGACGCTTGGCTTCCTGGATGAAATGCTAAGCCTGGGGACAACTTCATGTGAAGCCAAGAGCGGTTACGGCTTGAACTTGGAGACAGAGATCAAGCAACTTGAGGTTATCCAGGAGTGCAACCGCCTCCATCCTATAGATCTTGTCCCGACATTCATGGGTGCCCATGCTTTCCCTCCTGAGTTCAAACAAGATCGTAAAGCCTACATTGATGAAGTAATCAGGATGCTTGAGCCTGTAAGGAGCAGGAATTTGGCCAGGTTTGCAGATGTGTTTTGCGATGTGGGGAACTTCACCCTTGAAGAAAGCAGGTTGATTCTGGAAGAAGCCAGGAAGCATGGATTTGAACTGAAAATCCACGCAGATGAACTTGAGAATACAGGCGCAACAGAGTTAGCTTGCGAACTGGGCGCAGTGTCCTGTGATCATCTGATAAAAGTGTCGCAAGAGGGCATAGACATGCTGGCTGGAAGTGACACAATAGCTGTGCTGCTTCCTGCCACGTCGTCCTTTCTTGGGGAATTCCCAGGCGCTCCTGGCAGGAAACTGCTTGACAGCGGTGCAGCCGTGGCCATAGCCACCGACTTCAATCCAGGCACGTGTACTGCCATGTCTATTCCCTTGTGTATGACCCTGGCTTGCTCAGCGCTGGGCTTTTCGCCGGAAGAAGCCTTTGTGGCAGCAACCTGGAATGCCGCATGGGCTGCAGGGCTTGGTGGAACTGCAGGCGGTTTCGGGCAGGGGTTTGCCATGGACGCGGTTATCTTTGATACGAACAACTACCTGGATGTACCTTACAGGTTTGGCACAAATCTCGTCGATACGGTGATAAAAGCAGGAAAACCAGTGAGGAGCAAGAACAATAAGTAATTGCAGACCCGTAATAGCGGATTCGTAGGTGGTGAAAACAGTGGATGGGGACAACAAGAAGATTCTTCACGGCCTTAGGGAACGCGACCTGGAAAAGCAGTACCGCTCCGAGTTTCAGCAATATGAAGAATGGAGAGCTTCGCAGGCAGAGGAGCCTGAGGCCGGTGTGATTGAAGCTAAGGAGCAGCCTAAAGAAAAGGCAAAGAAAGGTTTTACCAAGCTAGATTTCATATTCCTGGGCCTGGGCTTCCTGGTAGCTCTTCTCTGGCGGGGATGTCAGGCATCGTAGGGAAGGCAGTAGTTGGCTGGAGTTTTTCTGTCTCTAACTCAATCTTGTGGAGTTTCAAGTCAGGAAAGGGGAGTTGATCTTGAAGTCAGACATTGAAATTGCCCAATCAGCCAAAATGTTACCGGTATTGGAAATTACCAGGAGCCTTGGGATACCTGATGACTACGCGGAGAACTACGGCAAATACAAGGCCAAGCTCACCCTCGATCTACTGGACTACCTGAAAGATCGCCCTAAAGGAAAGTACATAGTGGTTACAGCTATCACTCCCACCCCTCTGGGTGAAGGCAAGACTACAACTGCCATCGGGGTGGGCCAAGCCATGGGCAGGCTGGGCAAGAGTGTAATAAACACCATACGCCAGCCTTCTCTTGGCCCGGTATTCGGGATCAAGGGCGGTGCCGCAGGCGGCGGTTATGCCCAATGCGTACCCATGGAGGATTTTAACCTCCACTTCACCGGGGACACCCATGCCGTGGCCACAGCCCACAATTTGCTGGCAGCGTTTCTGGATGCAAGCATATTGCACAAAAACCCGCTTAACATAGACCCCCTTACTATTACCTGGCCTAGGGTCTTGGATATTTCTGACCGGGCGCTCAGGAACATCGTGATTGGACTGGGCGGTTCTCAGAACGGTTATCCAAGGGAGACGGGTTTTGATATCGCAGTTGCATCTGAAGTCATGGCTATTCTAGCCCTGACCACCGGTCTCAAAGACCTGAGAGAAAGGCTAGGCCGTATAGTAGTCGGTTACTCCTATGACGGGAAGCCTGTAACAGCTGAAGACCTGCAGTGCGCAGGCGCCATGGCAGTATTGATGAAAGATGCGATAAAGCCCAATGTGATACAGACGCTCGAAAATACACCTGTGTTTGTCCACGCAGGGCCCTTTGCCAACATAGCTCACGGCAACTCGTCGGTGCTTGCCGACATGATGGCGACACGCCTGGCTGATTACACCATTACCGAGGCAGGTTTCGGAGCCGACATAGGTGCCGAGAAGATGTTCAATATCAAGTGCCGCCACAGCGGGCTCAGGGTTGACGCTGCTGTACTGGTAGCTACTATCCGGGCGCTCAAGATGCACGGCGGTGCAATCAAAGCTGTCCCGGGCAAACCCCTGGACACTGAAGCCCTGTCGAAGGAGAACATGGAAGCACTTGACAAGGGTTGCGAGAACCTGGACAAGCAAATCGAAAACGTGCTCCTGCACGGGGTTCCCTGTATTGTTGCGCTCAACCACTTCCCAACAGACACCGACAAAGAAGTCGAGTTTGTACTGGAGAGGGCCAAGAAAGCCGGAGCTTCTGCAGCTGTTGTATCGAAGGTATGGGCTGAAGGCGGCCCGGGCGGCATAGATCTCGCCAAAGCAATTATCGATGTGACTGAAAAAGAGCCTGCGGACTTCCGGTTCCTCTACCCGTCGGACGCTTCTATCAAGGAGAAGATCGAAACCATTGCTACCAAGATATACGGGGCAGACGGCGTAGACTACTTGCCATTGGCCAATAGGCAGATAAGACGTTACACCAGGCTTGGTTTTGGAAACCTGCCTATCTGCATGGCCAAGACACACCTGTCCTTGTCCCATGATCCTAACCTTAAAGGTCGTCCGAGGAACTTCAGGGTCACTGTGAGAGAAGTACGGGCGTCTATGGGAGCCGGGTTCCTGTATCCGTTGCTCGGTGAGATGCGGACCATGCCCGGGCTTCCTTCCAAGCCGGCAGGAGCAGGCATGGATATTGACGAGTACGGAAAGGTCACCGGTTTGTTCTAGATCTTAGGCTTGTTCCGGATTCTAGGGTCAGGGCGTTTTTCAAGCGATATGCCAAGAAAAAGCGGGCTACATCTGGTGCGGTCAATCCTGCGCCTTGTAGCCCGCTTGAAGTAAGAGGGTGTGAGAGATGAGTTCAATAGCACATGTAAAAGGGTTCAAGATCGGCCACGCCGGCGATTTACAAGGCATCACAGGCATTACTGTAGTCTTGTGTGAAGACGGGGCGGTGGGCAGCGTAGCTGTTGTAGGCGGGGCGCCGGGTACCCGGGAGACCGATTTGCTGAGGCCTTCAAATACCGTGCATGAAGTGCACGGTATATTCTTGACCGGCGGTTCCTCCTTCGGGCTCAATGCGGCTGCAGGTGTTGTGAGATACTTAGAAGAGAAGGGTATCGGATTTGACACCGGAGTAGCCAGAGTGCCTATTGTAGTGGGTGCGGTAATATTCGACTTAGCCATGGGCGATCCCCGGTGCCGCCCTACTCCTGATATGGCGTATGCTGCCTGTATCAACGCCGGGAGCTGGGAACTCCTTTCAGGAAATGTGGGTGCAGGAATCGGCGCTACCGTTGGCAAACTATTCGGCCCCCAGTACCTGATGAAATCAGGCCTGGGGAATGGGTATATCCGGCTTGAAAGCGGGGTGTCTGTAGGATGCGTCATGGTTGTTAACGCAGTTGGGGACGTAGTCAATCCCGCCACGGGACAGATTCTTGCAGGAGCGTATGACCGCAACTCCCGGCGCTTCCTGAATGCCGGCAGGCACAGCTCAAATCTAGCAGGATTTGACCGGATTTCCGGGAGCGACAGCGGTGATTTGGCAGGGCGCAATACCACAATCGGGGTGGTAGCTACTGATGCAGGATTGACTAAGGAGGAATGCAGGCGTGTTGCCATCATGGCCCTAGGCGGCCTCGCCCAGGCAGTAAGGCCTGTATTTACGCCATTTGACGGGGATACCGTTTTTGTGGTTTCCACAGGGAAGAGCGGGTACAGGTCCTTTGAAAGTCCCGGGCTGAGGGCGTCCCTGGTGGCGGAAATAGGCATTGCCGCACAACAGGTTGTCGGGGAAGCTGTGGTAGACGCTGTAATGGGCTGCCAAGGGTTAGCCGGTGTTCCTGCAAGGTGCGACCTGGATTTGTAGAAACTTAGTTTGACGTAGCATATGTTGATGAATATATACTGAATAAGAGACAAAAGGGTGGCAGATGTCAAGTCGCCACACCATTAGTTTATCCAGGATATGAAGTCCAACGGCATTCCCGGGAGAGGAAGCCGGAATGGAGGTGCCTTCTATATTGAAGCTATCTACGCGTAAGATCACCTTGGTAGGCCTGCTTGGGGCCATGACTGTCGCCTTAGGGTTTATGCCCGTGGGTGGGTTCATCCCTGTGCCAACCCCGGCAGGTTCAGCCACCACTATGCACATACCCACTATCTTGGCAGGTGTTCTTGAAGGGCCGGTGGCAGGTGCCCTCGTCGGCGCCATTTTTGGCGGGTTCAGTTTGTGGAGGGCCCAGACTAACCCCAACCCCATAGCCAAGCTCATGTTTTCGAATCCGCTGGTTGCCTTCTTGCCCCGTATTCTGATTGGAGTAGTGTCCCATTATGTTTTCCGCCTTGGCCGTGGTACTCTTGGCCGTGTGCTTCTTATGTGTGTCACTGTGGCCGCCTTGGGGCACACAGGGTATTGGAGTTTTGCGGGCCAGCCTGTAGCTTGGCGCTGGGCAGCTGCTGTTGTGCTGGGAGCAGCAGGTGCGGCAGCTATCATCTTAATAAACCGGAAAAGCGGCAACCAAGGGCCCGCCCTGGCCGCTGTGTCCGGCAGTATCACAAACACTATAGGGGTAATGGGACTTTCAGTGCTGTTCAAATACGTGCCTGTTCAAGCAGCTGTTGCAGTGGGAATTACCCATGGAATACCTGAGGCCCTGGTTGCCATGATACTAACGGATTTGATATACAGAGGTACCCGGCCGTTAAGGGGACAGGAGAGGCCGGCAGCATAAGCGGTCTTGACATGAGGGGGAGGTTAAGTTGCTGCTTGCAGTAGATATCGGCAATACACACATAGTAGTCGGGCTCTTGGATGACAGCTGCAGGGTCCGGTGCAACTGGAGGATCGCCGGGCAAAATCACAAGACGGAAGATGAATACGGCTTACTGCTTCAATGGATGCTCCAGCATGCAGGCGTCGCCAAGAATGAGTTGGCCGGTGGCGTGATTGCATCTGTTGTTCCGCCCCTTACGCCTGTGTTTGAAAAAGCCATGCGTGTGTACTTAGGGATAAGCCCCCTGGTAGTCGGCCCTGGAACAAAGACAGGTGTCAACATCAAATACGAGAATCCCAAAGAGGTAGGGCCCGACAGGATTGCCAACGCAGTTGCAGGCTATCACAAGTATGGCGGGCCTGTAATAGTAGTCGATTTTGGGACTGCTACCACCTTCGATGCCATATCTCAAAACGGCGATTACATGGGAGGAGCTATCGCTCCGGGCATCATGACTGCTACCGATGCACTTTTCTCCAAAGCTGCCAGGTTGCCCAGGATAGAACTGGTCAGGCCGCCCCAGGCAATCGGCAGGAATACCATTCAGAGTATGCAGTCGGGCATAGTGTTTGGGTTCGCAGGCCAAACGGATGCCCTGGTAAAACGGATATCTGCAGAACTGGGCGGCAGCCCGAGGGTTGTAGCTACAGGAGGGCACGCCCAACTTGTCGCTTCAGAATCGGAAACCATAACTGATGTTGATCCTACTTTGACCCTGGAAGGGCTGTACCTGATTCACAAAATGAACACCCGGGCGTAAACAAGAGAGGCCTTACGGCCTCTCCGGGCAATTTAATGCAGGTGTAAATCAGCTGGAATCAAGTCAGTTTGGGTGAGCCTCTGGGCCTGAAAGTCCTGCAGCAGGTAGCTTCTGAGGTCCGGGCAGAATGGCCTTTCCTTGAGTCTGTGGCCCCTATCATGCCGGTTTCCATCCTGTGGCGGTCTCTCTGGGAACGGGTTCTTGACCTCTGTTGGTCCAATGACTGCCTGTCACCGGGGAACTCCAGCGATGATACTTCCATCCTGGTGGTATCTGACCGCATCTGGTCCTGGTCGATGAGAATGGTATCTGCTTCGCAGATATCCCCCTGACCCCAGTAATGGCATGAACTGACCTTGCATTTTACCTCAGTCAAAACGGGTCACCTCCTAACGGTACTAGTTTTGCCTTATCCCTTGGTCAGTTATCCAGTAAAGGAATTGCCCAGGCAGGGTAGAATGTAGGATACAAGGGGGTTAAGATATGAACCGGATAAATCCTCTGATCTTCAGGGAGTACGACATTCGAGGGGTAGTTGGCGAAGACATCACCGAGACCAACGCATACATAATCGGGCGGGCATATGGAACTCTTCTAAGAAGGCACAACATCAGCTGTACCGTCCTGGCCAGGGACAACAGGTTGTCTTCCTATGCGTACTCAAGAGCGGTGTTGGAAGCTCTTTGCGATACAGGCATAGATGTTACAGATGTAGGGATGACTACAACCCCGGTGTTTTATTTCTCCAGGATGAAATATGGCATCGAGGGAGGGGTCATGGTCACAGGAAGCCATAACCCTCCTGAGTTTAACGGGTTTAAGCTTGGATTTGGGCGTGATACCCTTTTCGGGAAAGGGATTCAGGAAGTCCGGGAAATTGCGGAAACAGGAGATTTCGAAAACGGCTCAGGCACTGTAACCGAAAAAGATCCCTTGCCTGATTATGCAGGCGATATCGCTGGGAGGATACAGCTTGGGCCCAAGGGAGTATTCTGCATTGTGGATGCAGGCAACGGTTCTGCAGGGCCGGTTGTCCGCCAGGTGTTAGATGGCATAGGTGCCAGGTATGAAGCGCTGTTTTTCGAGCCTGACGGCAACTTCCCCAACCATCACCCGGATCCTACCCAAGTCCGCAACCTTGAACAGTTAATAAACAGGGTGAGAGAGACCAAGGCTGATCTTGGGATCGCGTTTGATGGTGACGCCGACAGGATTGGGGTAGTTGACAGTTCAGGCAAGCCTGTGTGGGGTGATGAACTCCAGACTGTGTTCTGGAGGGAAATACTTGAAAAGCATCCTGGCGCTCTTGCCCTGATAGAGGTGAAATGTTCACAAGCCCTCGTTGACGTGGTAAGGGAACTCGGCGGAAAACCTGAGTTTACCCGCACAGGGCACTCGCTTATCAAGGCACGTATGAGGGAGACAGGAGCCCTCTTTACAGGCGAAATGTCAGGGCATATGTTTTTCAGGGACGAATACTATGGTTTTGACGATGCCATTTACGCTGCGGCAAGGCTGTTGCGTTTGTTGTCTAATTCAGATAAGAGCCTTGACGAACTGATCAGCCTGGTGCCCAAATACTACTCAACTCCTGAAGTCAGGGTTGATTGCCCCGATGAGTGCAAGTTCCAGGTTGTTGACAGTCTCAAGGAGAGATTTTCAAAGCAATACGAGACCATTACCGTTGACGGGGTAAGGGTAATATTACCCGGAGGATGGGGGTTGGTCCGCGCATCTAATACCCAGCCTGCATTGGTGCTCAGGGCAGAAGGCAGAACCCAGTCACACCTTGAAGAGATTAAGCAGATCATAGAGGAAGAACTTGCAGGGCATCCTCAGGTTGGCCGAATAATATGGGACTAGGAGGGATGAGATTGATCCAGGTCACCGTGGACAGAATCGGTCTTGATCAGAATGCTGATCAAGCAGTAGTCTTGCTCGGAGATCTTACCAGGACCACCTTTGTTCCTATATGGATACGGGCGCTTGAAGCAACTGCTATTGCACTTCCGCTCCAAGGAGTTAAACCTCCGAGGCCATTAACCGCTGACCTGGTCATAGGTGTAGCAGAGCACCTAGGTGCAGAGATTGTGATGGCAAAGATCGAAGCAATCGAGAATGAGACATTTTACGCTTCCTTGGTTCTGTCAAAAGGGGAGGAGACTATTAGCATCGACTGCAGGCCTTCTGATGCAATTGCTGTTGCCCTCAGAAAGGAAGCGCCCATATATGTAGATGAGAAAGTCATGGCTGAAGCGGGTATTGCGGCTGAAGACTCAGAAGTTCAATAATACTTAACAGGTGGACGATGTTGGATCAGACGATGAAACCTTTGCGCTTTGGACACCTCGTGATATGGCCTCCTTTTGTCGCTGCTCCGGTAGCCGGGTATACCGATGCCGTCTACAGGGAGATCTTAAGAGAGTTTGGTTGCCCGTATTGCTATACAGAAATGATTAGTGCCAAGGGGTTAGCCTTGGGAGGCAAAGCTACCCTTGCTCTGCTGGAACATTCGGAACATGACCGGCCCCTTGCCGTCCAGCTGTTCGGAGCTGATCCTGATGACATGTCCAAAGCGGTCCGGGTGATTCATCAAACGGATATGCTGTTTGATGCAGTTGACATCAACATGGGTTGCCCGGCTAAGAAGGTTACTTCACAGGGAGCAGGCGGCGCTTTGCTCAAGGATGTTTCCAGGGCTGTAGAAATCGTGCAAGCCGTAAAAAGTGCAACCAAGCTCCCGGTCTCGGTGAAAATCAGGATAGGGTGGTCCAGTGGAGACAAGGCAGCTGAAATTGCGTCGCGCCTTGAGGCTGCCGGTGCAGATATGCTTGCTGTCCATGGACGGACAGTAGTTCAGGGTTACGGCGGGGAAGCAGACTGGGATGTCATCTCCCTGGTGGCCCGTAGCCTGAACATACCCGTAGTGGGCAACGGTGACGTTGCTTCTCCCGGACAGGGTATTAGACAGCTTCGTGAGTCAGGATGTTCGGGAATAATGATCGGCAGGGGCATACTGGGTAACCCGTTTTTATTCAGGAACCTTCATGAAGTGCTTTGGGGCAGTGAACCTGAGCTGCCTGGCTACAGTGAGCGTTTTGACCTCGCCATAGATCATCTAAACCGTGCAGCTCGAAGGTACGGGGAACACCGGGCCATGCTCGAACTCAAGAAACACCTTGCGTTCTACTTCAAGGGAATGAAAGGGGCATCCAAGCTCCGGGTAGCCATGAACAGCGCAAGGTCCTGGCCTGAACTGGTTGACACGGTAAGACGTGCCTCAGGATATTTTACTGATTCTGCTTGCCTCAAACTACCGCCCTTGGTATGATATTGTACACAAGATTGTGCACACGAATGGTGGTGGTAGAACCATGGAATTCGTGAGGATAGGTGATAAGGTTATCAGCCGCCAGAAGATTGACTCTGCGGTAGATGAGATACTGAGTTTGCGCGTACAAGGTATGTCCCAGGCTGAAGTAGCAGGAATAACCGGTGTTGACAGGACTTTTATTTCGCGTCTTGAAACGTTGGGCGAGATACGAAAAGGCGGTTCCATTGCAATAATTGGCTTCCCCATAGCTAACTGCGACGAAATCCGTGAGCTTGCAGCCGGCGAAGGTGTGGATTTTGTACTCCTCATGACAGACAGCCAGCGGTGGGATTGGGTAAGGCAGAAGAACGGGGCTGATCTGCTCAACGAAATACTCAAGCTCATCAACACTGTGCGCAGCTTCGACAAAGTGATTCTCATAGGTTCTGACAAGAGGCTTGAATTGATGAAAGGCCTTCTCGACAGGCACACCCAGGTTTCTACCATAGTTATAGGTCAATCTCCCATGACAGGCGATGTGTACCTGAACCCACAATTGCTGCGGGACATGATCGTCAAACTCAAGGGACTATAAGGGGGCGCTACTGTGAAGCATATAGTGAGTGTGAGCATAGGTTCGTCAAAGCGTGACAAGCGGACAGAGCAGGAACTGCTTGGTGAAACTGTAATCGTTGAGCGGATAGGGACTGACGGTTCCATTGATAAGGCAATCGAGATCATACGTGAGCTGGACGGGAAAGTGGACGCGTTTGGAATGGGCGGCATAGATCTACACGTAGCGTGCGGCAGGAAAAGGTATACCCTGAGAGATGCAATCCCCATCGCAAGAGCTGCACAAAAGACACCCATTGTAGACGGCTCAAGGCTCAAGGGTACGCTGGAGCGGAGGGTCATCCGGTATTTGGACCGGCATGGCAAGATCGATTTCAAAGCCAAGACAGTGCTGCTGGTATGCGCCATGGACCGCTTCGGCATGGCTGAAGCTCTGCAGGAAACCGGTTGTAATTTGATACTTGGAGACCTCGTATTTGTGCTTAACCTTCCTATTCCCCTTCGTTCCTTGAATGCCCTTGACAGGGTGGCAAGTCTCATAGCGCCGATCGTTGTCAAACTGCCGTTTTCCATGCTTTACCCCACAGGCGAAAAGCAAGAAAGCAGTGGCCGCAACAAATCCCTACAGGCCAGGTACTACCATGAGGCCGACATCATTGCAGGGGATTTTCATTATGTGAAAAGGTACATGCCAGATGATATGACGGGCAAGATAATCATAACCAATACTGTAACCGAAGAAGATGTACAATGGCTCAAGCGGCTGGGGGTAAGCACCCTTATTACTACAACCCCTGAGATGGACGGACGTTCATTCGGTACCAATGTGATGGAAGGGCTTATTGTTGCCCTGCTGGGGAAATCCCCTGACGAGATCACAGACCAGGAGATAAATGAAGTGTTGGACAGGTTGAATTTCAAGCCTAGAGTTGAAGTGCTCAATCCTGCTCCGGCTTAAACATAATAAACCTCATCAATACCTGCCTTGCCGGTTACTCAGAAGGAAGTGACGTTACTATGGGTAGTTTTGCCTTTATTGTCCACCCTGTTGAAATATCCGATGTAGCGCGCAAGTTCCGGGTGGCAAAGTATCTCCCGGGAAAGCTTGTGGAACATGCGCTTAAGCTTGTGCCGCCGTTCAAGCTTTCCGAGATAACCGGAGTCAAGTCTGAATACGGGAACGCTTCCGGATGGTTCATATCGTGTCCGCTTACTCCGGCCATGATGCTTAGGATGCCAGAGGACAAAGTGATCAAGAAGATAATAGATGCGGCAAAGGTAGCCCAGGACCTGGGAGCTAAGATCGTCGGGCTTGGCGCTTTTACTGCGGTGGTAGGCGATGCGGGAATAACAGTCAGCCAAAATGTAGATATCGCCGTAACCACAGGAAACAGCTATACAGTGGCAACTGCAATAGAAGGAACTGTAAAGGCGGCAAGCTTGCTTGGCATAGATATGGACACGGCAGAAGTGCTTATTCTTGGTGCAACCGGTTCAATCGGGCGGGTCTTGGCTTTGATACTTGCCAACAGGGGATACAAGCTCACGTTGACTGCCCGTAACGTTGCCAGGCTGGAGAGGGTTTCGCGACTGATTACAAAGGAAACAGGGATGGTTCCCAGGATCGCCGCCGATGTAAAGCAAGCCGTCAGAAAGGCAGATGTGATTTTATGCGTAAGTTCTGCTTTGGATGTGCTCATAGAGCCTGAAGACCTCAAGCCTGGAGCTCTTGTTTGCGACGTTGCACGGCCGCGGAATGTGTCAGTTGAAGTAAAACAAAAAAGAAAAGACGTGCTTGTGATAGAAGGCGGAATCGTGAAGGTGCCGGGCGACGTTGAGTTCAACTTTGATTTCGGGTTTCCCAGGGGCCATAGCTATGCGTGTATGGCTGAGACCATGATCCTTGCCTTGGAAGAAAGGTACGAGACCTGGTCTCTTGGCCGTAACCTTTCGGTAGCCCAGGTGAGCGGTATCGCGAGACTGGCAAAAAAACACGGTTTCGAACTGGCGGGATTCAGGAGTTTTGAAAAGCCTGTGACCCAAGAGGAAATAGAGATGGTGAACAGAAACGCTCTGCTTAACGATAGTTACAGGTGACCCAAGGGTGTTCCATATCCTTGTTGACTCTCATACAACTCTTGCTCTATAATTTCACGTGACCCTTGGCTTCCAACCACTGGTAGCCGGTCTTTGTTTGTCTATGAGCATAGATGAAATCAGCGGAACATACACTGATATGAGTTTATGCAGGTTAATGCTCAGGCAGTGTTACTATAAGTCTCATGAAAGGCAGGAGATGCAGGAGGATGGCTGAACGCGAGGTAATACTCTCTCCTGAAGGAAAAAAAGCTTTTGAAGCGGAGTTAAGTCACCTTAAGCTCGTTAGAAGAAGAGAAGTGGCTGAAAGGATTAAGGCTGCTAGAGCATTTGGGGACCTTGCGGAGAATGCTGAATATGAGGATGCCAAGAAGGAACAAGCTTTTGTCGAAGCACGTATTTTCAAACTGGAAAACATTCTCAGGCACGCGGTAATAACACAGAATTCTTCCGGGAATTCCGATGTTGTATCTATAGGCTCAACTGTTACTCTCAAAGACGTCAACAACGGCAAAGTCCAGCAATATACCATAGTCGGTTCACAAGAGGCCGATCCGGGCAGGAAACGTATTTCAAATGAATCTCCTGTGGGAAGGGCGGTTTTGGGCCAGAAGCCCGGAACAGTGGTGACTGTTACCGTCCCTGCAGGCACGTTCCAATATGAGATCGTGTCTATAGGCCACTGTTGATTCTCAATGTAATGCCCTGTGGCGCCTTTTGCCTTTAGTTTTTGATAAAGACTTATGCAGTATGTCAGGAGGATGTAGTGTGGATTGCAGTAACGGACAGGTACATGACGACTCAAGGCCCACAGAGGAGATAAACCGGCGTACAGCTAAACTGGAACTGATTCGCAACTGTGGCATGGATCCTTTCGGAGGCCCGTTTGAGGTAACCGGCACTGCAGAAGCAGTTAGGTTGAACTGTGATGAGATGGCCGGTGAGGAAGTTACCATTGCCGGAAGGATCATGGCTTTGAGAAGCCACGGCAAGTCTACGTTTGCAGACTTGAGGGATCGTACCGGCAGGGTACAGATATATGTACGTAAGAATGTCCTGGGCGACGAAGGCTACAGCCGGTTTACCGACCTGCTCGATATAGGGGACATTATCGGGGTTACAGGTAAAGTGTTCCGCACTCAAAAGGGCGAACCTACTGTAGAAGTTGAAAAATGGGTTATCCTGTGCAAAGCGCTGCGTCCCCTACCTGAAAAATGGCATGGGCTTACCGACATTGACCTGCGTTACAGGCAAAGGTACGTAGATTTGATCGTCAACCCAGAGGTTGCAGACGTGTTCGTAAAGCGCAGCCGGATCGTTTCTTTTGTCAGGCGTTACCTTGACGAACAGGGATATCTTGAGGTGGAAACGCCTGTGCTCCAGACCATAGCAGGTGGAGCTAATGCACGGCCCTTCGTCACTCACCATAACGCCCTTGGTATTGATGTATACTTGAGGATTGCAACTGAACTCTACTTGAAACGACTGCTTGTAGGCGGATTGGAACGGGTCTACGAGATAGGCAAAGACTTCAGGAACGAAGGCATCAGTACCCGGCACAATCCTGAATTCACCATGCTGGAAGTGTACCAGGCGTACGGCGACTATGAGAGCATGATGGAACTGGCCGAGGACTTGATCTACAAGTGCGCCATGGAGGTTATTGGAACGCCTAAGATTTCATATGATGGACATGAGATCGACCTCACACCCCCGTGGCAAAGATTGAGGGTCTGGGACGGAATCGAAAGGTGGGCGGGTATCCGGCACGGTGATTTAAGAGACGACGAGGACGCTAAGGCGGTTGCAGAGAAGCTTGGGTTGAAGATGGATAAGCCTCCAACCAAAGCTAATGTGATCAATAAGATATTAGATGAAAAGGTTGAGCCCAAGCTGGTACAACCCACGTTCTTACTGGATTACCCTGTAGAAATATCCCCGCTGGCCAAAAGAATACCACAGCAGCCGGATCTTACCTACAGGTTTGAAGTGTTTGTGGCCGGCAAGGAAATCGGGAATGCTTTTTCAGAGCTGAACGATCCCATAGATCAGAGGGAACGGTTCTTGCAGCAAGCCCAGGAGAAGGCAATGGGAGATGAAGAGGCCCATGTTTTTGACGAGGACTTCATCGTGGCCCTTGAGTACGGAATGCCTCCTGCAGGTGGGCTTGGAATAGGAATTGACAGATTGGTAATGCTTTTAACCGGTGCAACATCTATAAGGGATGTGATTTTATTCCCTATGATGAGGCCAAAACAGTGATAAACTGCGGCTTTTGTGAGACTAGGCAACAAAAAGTCAAAGAAATTTGCAAAAAGGTATTGATTTAAGCTCAGAAGGATGCTATATTAACCCTTGCGCCCCCCGGCAGGTGGGGCAGGAAAAAGTAGAAAACAGCAAGTTGGTCCTTGAAAACTGAACAGCGTAGAAGACTTTGAGTTAAGGAACAGGTGTAACGGAGAGTTTGATCCTGGCTCAGGACGAACGCTGGCGGCGTGCCTCAAACATGCAAGTCGAGCGGGGAACTTGC
>FZPS01000182.1_pt108 | contig 18538 bp, 17 predicted proteins | sample 1817821 | NCBI WGS metagenome assembly FZPS01 (sample SAMEA104158645, study PRJEB21678) | metagenome | place: Germany | collected 2015-04-21
GGGCATCCTTCCTCAAGTCAGAGTGCTTTTTCTCCAACGTTATTTTTGATCTTTTTCTTTTTGTCTTTTTGTGTTTTGGAGACTATAGGAGTTGATTCACCCTCACTCTCCTTCTCTCATCATGCCTGAGCGCTTTTATCAGGCATCCAAATGCTTTTAAGTACTTCTGGACCCCGGCTTAAAGATTGCCGGGGTGACGAACAAGGGGTGATAGAGACATTCAGGGGCAGGCTAAAAACGACTCGAAAGTCGCCGGGGTGGCGGACTTGAGGAAACCTCACCTTACTCTCTCCCCGCAAGCTCTCTAAACCGTCCCTCTCACTCCGAGGCTTCTCTTTTTGTCATGTCTGAAATTTAGCGAGGCATCCATGTTTTTTAAAGACCGTGGACCCCTGATAAAACCACTCAGGGGTGACGACCTCCCTCTTTCGTCATTGTATGTTAAGGGGGGTATCAAATAACTCATAAATGAGTTATCTTAAAAGAGTAAAAGAAGGTGGATAAAGAACGCTCCCTCGTCATTGGTCCTCGAGACCGTCGGGAATGTAGTTCTCCACCTTCTTTCTCCCTGAAACTGGATGGGAACATTAGGTTTTAAAGCCTGCATGGACCACAATGATAGTTTAGGGAGAACATAGCAAAACCAAGAAGGAGGAAAGGAGTTATGAAAAGTTATGAGAAAGTAATGGGGATTGATGTCTCTAAAAAGAAATTACATCTCAGTCTTTTTGATGGAGCAAAGCATCGGCAATACCAGATAGAAAATGATATCTCATCAATGGAAGAATTCTTAAAGCAACATCCCGAAGAGGACTTCTCTCATATACTATTTGTGATGGAAAGTACAGGAGTCTATCACCTGCGTATTGCCCTATTCCTCGCTAAGGACCTAAGTTACCAGGTGAGTGTGGTTAACCCCTTGGTAATTAAAAAGTATGCAGAAATGCTCTTAAAGAGAGCCAAGACTGACAAAGTAGATGCCCGGCTTATTGCCCAGTATGGTTATCATAACTCTCCTCCTCCTTTCTTAGTGAGAGATGAGGAAAGTTATGAATTAGATCAACTACTCAAAGGAATAGAAGACTTTATTCCCCTATAATCCCCTTTAAAAAACAAAGCAGCCTGCGGCACAAAATAAAAGATTGAAACCAAAAAACTATGCCGTAGAAACACCACCCCGGCATTGAGAAACAGAAGGGAAACAACAAATAAGTACCCGCTTCTGCGGCTCTATTTTCTCAGTCGTCCCGGAGAGAGTCTATTTCTTTCAATATCCGATAAGGCTTGGTAATGATACGAAAAGGGATGCTGCTGAAGAATTTAACCAAATCTTCCTTATATTCTTCAGTAATCCGGCGAGGCTTGGTAAGAACTCTTTTTACTAAATCTTCTCCATAAAGGGCTAAAAGCCTGTCCTTATCAAAACTAATCTCCAGCCCGCATTCCTGGCATATTATGGATTTTACCATCTCTCCCTGATAAATCAGGCGATGCTCAGTCTCTCGCTGGCAACTCAAACAGCGCAAAACTGTGGTAATCTCCTCCTTGTCCAAAAGTTTTTCCTCCTTTCAACCTCCTTCTTCCACCCGGATGGCATAAGCCTCCTTTACTACTTCCAGTTTTCTAATATGCTCCAACGACCTTTGCAAACTTTCTTCCTTTGTTTTATGAGTAAGAAAATAAATATTGGTAAGCTCACCCGGGGTGCTAACCGGCTGTTTAACCGCTGAAAGGCTGACTCCTGCCTCTCCAAACTGGGTAGCAATTTTACCTAGCACTCCTGGCACATCCAATGCTAAAATACGCACACAATATTGAGTAATTAATTCCGTGATGGGCTTTACTTCCATCTCCCGCAGGCAAGTACAGCCTACTCTACCCCGGCACTGCCACTTCCAATTACGTATAGCTTCTATTATGTCTCCTACAATAGCGCTGCCGGTGGCTTCTCCTCCTGCCCCTGGACCTCGAAAAGTCAACCGGCGGGTTTTCGATTTAACATAAATGGCATTTTCTACTCCATATACTTGAGATAGAGGATGGTCGAAGGGTAAAAGCACCGGGTGAACCCGGAGCTCCATCGCCTCGTTTAACTTTTTAGCGATGGCCAGAAGTTTTACTGTAAATCCCAGTTCTTTGGCAAACTCGATATCCTCAGGAATCAAAAGAGTGATTCCCTCCCGATAGACTTTTTCCACTTCTACCTTGCTGTGAAAAGCTAAAGAGGCAAGAATAGCTATTTTATAGGCAGCATCAAATCCTTCTACATCCATAACCGGGACTGGTTCTGCATATCCCCTGTTCTGTGCTTCTTTTAACGCCTCAGCATAGGAAGTTTTGTGGAGAGACATCTCAGTGAGAACAAAATTAGTAGTGCCGTTTACTATTCCGATAACTTCTTCTATATCATCACCTATCAGTTGTCCTTTGAGAGAATGAATGATGGGTATTCCTCCTCCCACTGCTCCCTCAAAGAAAAGCTCACTATTTGAGCTTTCAGCTATTTTTAATAACTCTCCTCCTTTTTTAGCGATGAGTTCTTTGTTAGGAGTAATCACTGTTTTACCTTGCTCAAGAGCGCAAGAAACCAGCTCAAAAGTAGGAGACACTCCCCCTATTGCCTCTACCACTATGTCAATTTCCGGATCTTTTACTACTTCCCAGGAGTCATAAGTTCTGATTTCTGGAGGCACTGTTAGCGGCCTTTCTCTTTCCCAATCTTTATCGGCAATTTTAGCTATCTGAATAGCAACTTTCAGCTCTTTTTCTATTTCTTCTTTTCTCTCTTTTAATATTTTAACCGTTCCTACTCCCACTGTTCCGAAACCTATGACGCCGATTTTTACTACTTTTCTATCTTCCATTTTCCCACCTTCAAATATTTATTACTTTGCTCAAAAAAGCCCGGGTACGAGGATTACGGGGATGATAAAAAATTTCCTCTGGGGTCCCCTCTTCTAATATTCTACCCTCATCGATGTGCATCACCCGCTGGGAAACCTCTCGAGCAAAACCCATTTCATGAGTAACTACAATCATAGTCATCCCCTCTTTGGCTAACTCTTTCATCACGTCTAAAACGTCATTAACTGTTTCCGGGTCCAGAGCCGAAGTCGGTTCATCAAACATCATGACTTTAGGATTCATTGCCAAAGCCCGAGCGATAGCCACTCTTTGCTTTTGTCCCCCGGAAAGCTGATAAGGATAGGAATGAGCCTTTTCTGCCAGACCCACTTTACCTAAAAGCTCTAAAGCTATTTCCTCTGCTTCCCGGCGAGGAATCTTTTTTACTCTATGAGGAGCAAGAATAACATTATCCAGAACACTCATATGAGGAAAAAGATTAAAACTCTGAAAAATCATCCCGATAGATTGCCTTATTCGGCTTAAATCTACTTTCTCTCCGTTTATCTTCACTCCATCCACTACTATCTCTCCACTTTGAATGGGCTCTAAACCGTTGAGACAGCGGAGCAAGGTGCTTTTACCCGAGCCAGAGGCACCGATTATCGATACCACTTCTCCAAACTTAACCTGAAAATTGATATCTCTTAAAACATGGTTAGAACCAAAGTATTTATTGAGATTAGAGACTTTTATGACCCAATCACTCACTGTAGCGCATCCTTTTTTCTGAATATCTTACCGCTCGAGAAATAGCATAGGTCATAATAAAATAAAAGAGAGCTACTCCCACCCAGATTTCAAAAGACTTAAAGGTACGGGTAATGATTATTTGCCCGGTGCGAGTTAGCTCAGCAATAGCAATAGTAGAAACTAAAGAGGAATCTTTAAGGAGAGCAATGAATTCATTACCTAAGGAAGGAAGAATGCGAAACAGAGCTTGAGGCAATACAACGTAATACATAGATTGCCACCAGCTCATCCCCAAAGAAAGAGCAGCTTCCATCTGACCCTGAGCGATAGATTCTATGCCTCCTCGAACAATCTCTCCCACATAGGCCCCACTATTGATTCCCATAGCTAAAACCCCGGCCACAAAAGGGTCTAAATTCAAACCCAGAGCCGGTAGCCCAAAGTAAACTAGAAAGATTTGCACCAAAAGGGGAGTACCCCTGATTAACTCGATGTAAGCACTGGAAATACTCCGCAAAAAAGAATTGGGCCATACTCGCGCAAGACCGGCTCCTAAACCAATTACCAAACCCACAGCTATAGAAAGAGCGGTGATTCGTAAAGTTGCCAGCGCCCCCACTAAAAGTGCTGGTAATGCCTCATATAGAGCTAAAAAGTCAAACTGCAAAAATTAAATCCTCTCTTATAAATTACTTTATTTCCCCAAACCACTTTTGATAAATCTGATCATACTTACCCGACTCTTTAATATTTTTCAAAGCTTGATTGATGGCTTCCAGAAGGTCGGTATCCTCTTTACGCAAAGTAACTCCGTAATTTTCCTCTCCTTCTTTAAAAGTAGCCACGATTTTCATATCCGGTAAAAATTTCATCCGGTAAGCAACTTCGGATAAATCATTAACCACCGCATCAGCTCTTCCATTCATCACTTCCATATAAGCTTTGTCAGTAGTGTCAAATCTCTTTATCTCCTTTACCCCTTCTATCTCACTCACCGCTAAATCTCCAGTAGTCCCGATCTGCACTGCTATCACCTTACCTACTAAATCCTCCGGACCTTTAATAGAATCATTGTCTTTTCTCACTGCAATAGCCTGGGAGGTAATATAATAAGGTTCACTCATTGCTTTGGATTTAAGTCTCTCTTCGGTGATAGAAGTAGCGGACATTATAATATCAAATTTTTTGGCGTCCAGAGCAGGGAAAATACCATCCCAGGCAGTGTCTATAAATACTGCCTCCACACCTAATTCCTCAGCAATCGCTTTACCTAAATCAATATCAAAACCCACAATTTCCCCGCTTTCATCGTAAAACTCCATAGGGGGATAAGTAGCATCGGTGCCGATGATGATTTTTCCCCGAGCTTTAATTTCATCCAGAGTAGAAGCACTTGCTATACCAGCAAAAGCAAGAGAAAATACTAATATCCCCAACCAAAAAAGATAATTCCTTTTCATCCCAGCTCCTCCTTTTTGTGAGAATAATACAACGCCCTTCCCGCTGTGTCAATACAAACAAAGTCTTGTAGATAAAGAGGAAGGCAGATATGGAGCGCTGGATAACTTCAACTTATTCTACTCAAGGCGTCCTTATCAAAATCTCGGGCAGTTAGAACCAGCTTCCAGGAAGGACCAGAATTCAGAGTGACTAAAAAAGTCTATTTCAAATCGGGAGGAATCAGGTTTGAATCTCGCGAAGAGATACAGCATCCCTCGAGAGGAGGTGAGGCTATAGCCTCACCTCCTTGAGTAGTGCAAAATAGAATTTTATTGAACCAATACTGCTTCTAGACTCATTACCGATACTAATTTGGTGAATATTTCAGTATTGTCGAAGTAATCGTCAAATAGCTCAGCCCCTACTCCTTGAGCGAAGATGGCCACTGGGGCGCCGGTATGAGAAAAAGTGGTCCAGCTCAGACCAGCTTTTTGGTTTAAGATATGAGTTAGGGTGATAGTAAGGGGGTCATAGCCACCATAGCTTTGGGGTGCTTCTCCTTGCACACTCATTGCCAAAGCTTTTTCTAATTCTTCTCTTTCATAGTCAGTTAAAGTAAGTCTCAACTTGGCCTGTGCTTCTGCGTCTCCATTTTTAGCTTTCTCTTCCAGCTCGGCTTTTTCTGGAGCAGGAATATCCAGTAAACCAAAGTTTTCTTCTATTTGAGGCCAAAAATCCGATAGATTTGCTTTCTCTTGAGGAGTGTTCTGGCTATATTGTTCTACCACTTTGCTGAATTCTAAGAAAGACATCTTCTGGTTCTGCAAGACTTCTGGGTATAAACTATATCCCGTTGCGGCAAACCCCAGAGTTAACCCTCCAGTTTCATGGTCAGCAGTAACTACAATTAGAGTTTCTTCGGGATGTTGCTGATAAAATTTAATTGCTTCTTCTATGGCTTCACCAAAGGCTAAGACATCTCTTATAACGGTGGCAGCATCATTAGCGTGTGCCGCCCAGTCGATTTTTCCTCCTTCCACTAACATAAAGAAACCTTCGGGGTTATCGAGAAGCTCAATGCCTTTGCGAGTAAAATCAGCTAAGGAAAGGTCGTTTTCCTCCCGATCAATTTCATAAGGCATTGTTTGGTCTTCATCCAAAACGGCGTTGATTGCTACCACTTTTCCCGATTGAGGAGTTAATTTTTCAAAATCTTCTCGATTTCTTACCACAGTGTAGCCATTTTCAGCAAAGATTTCGAAAATATCTCGCTGGTCATTGTTTTTACCCCGAGGTTGTAAGAACCCTCCTCCCCCGAAGTAATCGAAGTCACTCTGAGTTGCCTCTATAGCAATTTCATAGAAGTTGTTACGAGAAGGCTGATGAGCATAGCATGCAGCAGGAGTGGCATGATCCAGAGAAACACTGGTTACCACTCCCACTTTCATCCCTGCTTCTTTTGCCATTTCGGCTACGCTTACAAGAGGAGTAGATTTATCAGGCAACATATTAAGAACTCCACTATAGGTTTTCTCTCCAGTAAGAATAGCTGTTATAGCTGAGCTCGAGTCGGTGATGTAAGAACCATAGTCAAAAGTAGAGACTAACCCCGCTGCTGGAAAAGAAGTAAAAGAAAGCTCTTTTAAACCGACATTTTTCTCCTCGAGAGCATTGAGATAAACCTGAGTGACACTGAAGTGGTCTATCCCCATTCCATCACCGATGAAAAGAAAAACATATCTGGCCGGCTCACCACTATACTCACTTGAAGGCTCTTGAGCTCCAACCCATCCTCCCGAGAAGGAAAAGAGAAGCACCATAACCAGGGACAAAATCCACCAACTTCTTTTCAAATCCCTATTCATTTTCCCGCCTCCTATTTTAGATTTACTTCAATTAATGTAGACAACTTTATACGAATTGTCAACAACTTTCTTGTCAGGGACCTTGGAGGTTTGGAGGCTATATAGATTTTTTGTAATTACACAGCCTGTCCTTCAAGTAATAAAATAGTCCCTGCTTTAGATATCTGAAAAGTTTGGCGTAAACACTCCAGTACATTCTCACCTCGTTTCTTAACCTCCGCTTGATGTTCAGTTACTGAAAGCTCAAAAAGAGGGATATCAAATACCTGACGTCTCTCTATTCCTGCTACAGGGGTGGAAGACAAAACATATCTACAGTGAGGACAAACTTTCACCTCATGGGAGATGATATTACGAGGAAAGGAGACCGCTCGTAAAGTACTCGGCGGGTGATTCTCTTGACCTCCTGGCTTTCTACCAGTAGTTTTTCTTAAGCTATTTACTTTCTTTCCCGAGTTGGTTCTATTTTTATCTGTAGATGGAGGATAACTGCTGTTGTGACTATCCAGATGAAGTTGATCTCGAAGGTGTTTCACTTCTCGTTGAAGTTCGGCTATCTCTTGTTGCTGTTTTTCAACAATCTCTATCAATTCCCTAATGAGTTCAAATAAAGCAGGGTGTTCTATCAGAACCTGTCGAGATTCTAAAGGTAGGGTTGAGATTTTACTTTCCAGATTAGTTTTTTTTCATAGTGCACATAGTATTCATGACTCTTAAAGAACTGTCAACAGAACCTCAATAAAAATATAGGCCCCTATGTAGTTACTTGTTTTTTAATAAAGGTATGTTTTTTTCTTTTTTTCTTTTCTTCGGAGAGGAAAACGAAAGTTTTCTATTAGAAAAATTCCTCCAGCTGAAGAAATGTTATTGACTGCTCTTCCTATCTCGGTTACCAACCCTCCCATGGTTCCTTTTTCCTCTTCTACCTCTTCAACAAAAGTCAAACGATGAAGAGCGTATATCCCGATTAAGAGAGCAAAAAAGAACAGGAAATCCCAGTGCTCAAAAGAGAGAGTTGCAAAAGAGCGCTCAGCTGTGGGGCTTATCCAGTTGAGAGAAAGGGACAGCTCTCGCTGAGCAAAAAAGTCAGCCAATTTTCCTCCTAAAAGAGGAGCGATACCCAGTGATAGAGAGTTAACCAGGTTATAAGTGGCTAGATACGGAGTGGCCTGTCCCCGGGGAGCTAATTTCATACCCATGTTCCCGGTAGCTAAGAGAATGCCAGCAGTAGAAATCCCCAGTAAAATGTGAATGATGATGAGCAACGGCAGAGTGAAAGCGTGTTTTTCCGGTAAAGTGGTGAAAGTCCACAAGAATAGAGAAACCAGAAATATAGGGCTACTGACTAAAAGAACAGATTTATTGGAGAAATGGTCAGCAATGCTGCCCCACCACCGGAAAAACAAGATGCTCATAACCTGGCTTATGGTGGATAAGATAACAACTGTAATCATATTGTATTCTAAACGCCGTAAGAGATAAACAGTGAAAAAAGGAGTGGCTAAGTTATAAGCAAAATGCCAGGAACCAGAAAAGAAGAGTAAATTGCGAAAATTCTGGTCTTTAAAAGGAGAAAGAAATAGCTGAGCAAAACCAATCGCTTTTTCCTCCCCTTCCAGGCGAGGTTCGGGAGGAAGGGTTAAATAGTAGAAACTGAAAAAACCAGCTATCACTCCTCCTAAAAAAAGAAAGGAATAGCCAGTGAGAGGGTCAGAAAAAGAGCGTTTCCAAAAATCCAGATAAAAAGCTCCTGCGAGGCTCAGCACCGCTCCTAAGGAGTAAGAAAGAGCCATACGACGGGAAAAGAAACTCCCTAAGATATTTTCAGGGATAAAATCTCGCATCCAGGAAGACCAGCTGCAAGAGACCACAGAATTACAGGCTGAGTGAAAAAGAATGACAAGAGATAGAGCCATAATCCTCCGGGAAGGAGAAAATAAAAAAGGGATGAGAGCAAAGAGCAAAAGAAATATACGACTTATAAACGCCCCTATTGCTACAATCAGCTTCCTTCTGCGGGTTTTTTCTACTAAAAAAGTAGCAGGAATCTGTATCAGCTGGGTAAGGGCGGGAATAGCAGCTAAAACTCCGATGAAGAAATTGGAAGCCCCGAGAAGCAGGGCAAAGTCTACCAGAAAAGCTCCCCCGGTCAAGGTAGACATAGCCTGACTTGCTAAGCCATCTTTTACTACTGCCTGCAGCCCTTTTTCAATTTCCTCTCTCTTAATGGTGTCCTGGGGGCGAAATTTTCGGGAATAGAAACGGAAGTAACGGAATAAATAGAAATGAGCTAATCTTTTCCCTCGGTCTAACACTCCAGTTTTCTTCAATCTTTTTACCTCTCAGAGAGAAATTCCTGTTTAATATTACGGTCTTTCTTAAGAGATAGTTCCTCTATTATTATAGAGGGGAAATATAGTTGACCGCAAAACCTGTTAAGCTGTTACAACTTTAAAAAGCAAATTACATTGGAAATTACAAACTCGAGATCGCCACACACAAAAGAAGGCTTTTCTTTAATCTTACGCCGTAGGCTGTCTGAATAACAAAACCCCGGCTAAAGATATGCCGGGGTAGTGAATAATCTGACCTTACGACTTCTTATTAGCTTTTAAAGACAGGCGAAGCTCCCCCTTTTTTTATTTCCTAACTGGTCGCGTATGATTATTTCTAAAACATAGTCTCCTGGCCCAAGGTCGAAGTTGAACTTGAAACAAAAGAAGATTTCATAAACCGGTTTTTTGGTGATATAGCGCATATTTTCATCTGTGATGGTATAACTTCAAGACCCAGCATACATACAGATGGAATCACCAGGAGAAAGAAGGTAGAGAGTTTTCCTTATCCACCCCAAAACTATATAGTTTTTCTTCCACAAAAAGGTACTCTGCTATCTTAAGAGGGCTTTATTCCATAAGATAAATGTGTTTCCTTCAGGAATATTGGGCTTCCTCGATGCTTCCTCCTTTGCAAGGTTAAGAGCTTTTTCCAGTAAATTTTTCTCCTCTTATTTTTTCATCTTTTGAACCCCTTTCTTTTAGATTTTCTGATATCATAGAAGAAAAGTAAAAATAGAAATAAACCGGAGGAAGTGATAATATGTCTATTCTTATAACCGGTGGCAATGGTCTTTTAGGTTCCTGGGTAACCTACTATTTCGCCCAAAAGGGAAAAGATGTAGTCTCTTTTGATTTAAAACCTCGTTCTTTTGACTATTTGGAAGAATACCAGGATCATGTTTCCTTCCACAGAGGAGATGTTCTGGACTGGTCAAGCCTGGTACAGGTTTTTCAGTCTCAGAAAATAGAGGGTATAATTCATACCCCGGCAGTGATGGCTTCCCCCCAGTACTGGGATAACCCTTATCCCAGTACTATATTGAATGTGGTAGGAACTCTCAATCTATTAGAGTTTGCTCGACTTTATAAGGTGCCAAAGTTTCTCTATGTGAGTTCCGGAGCCGTTTATGGAGAGACTAAAGATTGCCCGGGAGAACTCACTCATCATATCAACCCTTCTGACCTTTATGGAGCCAGCAAATCCGGAGCAGAGTTTCTCACTCTCCAGTATGGCAATCACTATGGAATAGACGTTAGGATAGTTCGTCCTTACTTTTTCTTCGGTCCTGGGTATCTCCCCTCTGAGATGACCCCGGTTTTCCGCACTCTTTTAGGTTCTATCGAAGGACTAGATAATCTTTATCTCGAAAAAGGCCGGGACCAGAGACTGGGATTTACCTATGTGAAAGATACTGCCTGGGGAACAGTGTTAGCTTATGAAAAAGAAAATCCCTCTCATCGAATATTTAATATCGCTACTGATGAGGCAACTAGTTTTCCTGATTTAGCTAAATTGGCTCAAAAATATAGTGATGAGCCCAGAGAGGTAATATTAGGTCCGGGGAAATTGTTTCCTCGAGGAGAAACTCTGGATATTTCTTTAGCTAAAAAGGAGTTGGACTTTTCTCCTCGTTATCGAATGGAAGAGGCAGTGGCTGAATATGCTCGCTGGATTAAAAAAGCTAAATCCCGGAAAGAGTGTGGATGAATACATGCTTCTTTAGCCAGGATAGGAGAGTTTCTTTTCTGCCCACTGGAGAATTTTAGTGGCTATGGAGACCATAAATAGATAAATTATGCCCACCACAGCGAAAGTTTCCATAAAACGGAAACTTCGAGCAGCCACGATTTTCCCTGCTCCGGTTAGCTCTACACAGGTGAGCATATAAGCTAAAGAAGAGTATTTGATGAGGTAAATCATTTCGTTGCCCACGCCAGGTAGTGCCCGGCGAAAAGCTTGAGGAAGAATGATGTAAAATACCGCCTGCCACTTGGTCATTCCCAAAGCTTGCGCAGCAATCATCTGGCCGGTTTTTACCGATTGGATTGCTCCTCTTATGTACTCAGAAGTATAGGCTCCGTTACAGAGGACAAACCCTAAAACCGAAGCCACAAAAGGTGAAAAAGCAATTCCTAAGGAAGGGAGTCCGAAGTAAATTACAAATAAGAGAAGAAGAAGAGGGCACCCTTTAAAAAAGATGACATAAAGCCGACAGAGGGAGGAAATTAAGCGATTTCCGTATACTCTTCCTATGGCAATCAATATCCCAGTCAACAGTCCAAAAGGGATAGAAAGAGCGACTAATTTTAAAGTGACCATCCATCCTTTCCATAGCTCGGGGAACAATTCATTATGGATAAAAAGCAAGCTATCCATTTTTGTTTAACTCTCCATATAGCTCAGAAATCCGGCTGAGGAATTTTTTGGTTCGTTCTTCACGGGGATGGAAAAAAATCTGGGAAGGAGGTCCACTTTCTAAAAATCTCCCTTCCTCCATAAATAGAACTTCATCAGCAACTGAGGAGGCAAAACCCATCTCATGGGTAACCACCACCATGGTCATCCCCTCTTTAGCTAAGTCTCTCATGACTTCCAGCACCTCTCCGGTTAATTCCGGGTCTAAAGCAGAGGTAGGCTCATCGAATAATATTACCTCAGGATCCATGGCTAAAGCTCGGGCAATGGAGACTCTCTGTGCCTGTCCTCCTGATAGCTCAGCAGGATAAAGATGAACTTTATCCCCCATTCCTACCCGGTTTAGTTCCTCCAGAGCTTTTTCTCGTGCCTCAGCGCGTTTCATTTTTTTGACTTTAAGAAGAGCAATTTCCACATTTTCTAAAGCGGTGATATGGTCGAAAAGGTAAAAATTCTGGAAGACCATCCCTATTTTCTGACGGAAACGATTAATTTGAGAATGAGAATGTAGCACTTCTTCTCCATTGAGAAATACTCTTCCTCTATCAGGAATGACGAGCTGATTGATGCATTTAAGGAGGGTGCTTTTGCCCGCGCCTGAAGGGCCGATGATAACTTTGGTTTCTCCTTTATTTACAGCAAAAGAGGCTCCTTTGAGAATTTCCACTTTTCCAAAAGATTTATGGATGTTTTCCACTACTAAAACAGGTGTAGTACTCATCGAGTTTCTATTTTCCTTCCTAATCCAGGGATATAAGCTTTTTTTTCTCCCCACTGGATGATTTGCATTCCTCCCCAGTTGAGGAGGATGAAGATTAGAGCACAGGTTAGATAAATAGGCATAGGCTGATAGGTTCTGGTAACCATCTGGCTACCCCGGGTTAAAATTTCAGCTACTCCAATAGCATAAGTTACCGAAGAATCGGTAAGGAGAATGGGATACTCGTTAGACCACCCGGGGAGGGCCAGGCGTAGAGCTTGAGGTAAAATAATGTTCCAGATGGCTTGATTCTTGGTCATGCCCACAGATAGAGCAGCTAACATCTGCCCCTCTTCCAGAGAGAGAATGGCTCCTCGGAAAATTTCCGTCTGATACGCAGCACTTCGCAAGCCCAGAGTTATAATTCCGATTACAAAGGGCGATAGATTCCACCCTAAAAGGGGAAAGATGCCAAAATAAAAAAGAAAGAGAAGCACTAAATTGGGCAGGCCTCTCATCACAAAAACAAATACCTGGATTATTTTTGCCATTACCCGATTTCCATAGACCGTGGCTACGGCCATTGGTACTCCTAAGGTAAACCCCAGAGCCAGAGACAGAGCCACAAGTCCTAAAGTTACCGGTATTCCAGATAAAATGTAAGGTAGAGATTCTAAAACAGCAGAGAGGCCCTCCACTTTTCTCCTTTTTACTTCATCTCGTATTTTTCAATCAGTTCTTCCCAGTAGGGGGAACTCATCAATCTTTTCAATCCTTCGTTAAGCAGAGCTTTAAGCTCAGTATCTTCTTTTCTCACTGCGATAGCGTATTCTTCTCCTGTGGAAATAACTCCAATTTTCTTCAATGGTTTTCCCTCGATAGCTTTATCTATTATCGGTTCATCCATGATTATTGTTTCTACCCGGCCGTTGAGGAGGTCGTTCGCTGCTAAGGGGAAGTTGTCATAGAGTTTAAGTTTGTTTTCGGGGAGGATTCCCGGTTTTACTAAATTATCTTCTATCCACATAGCTGCTGAACAGCCTCTTTGCGTACCTATACTGCATTTTCCAGCCAGAAAATCCTCGAGAGTCCAGCTGGCTTCTTCTTTGGTGGCCACTGCCTGGTTCACCACCCAATACACATCGGTAAAATCTACCTTCTCTTTGCGCTCTTCAGTAACTGTCATACCTGAGTATATCATATCGATTTTTTTAGCGAGCAGGCTGGGGACTATCCCATCCCAGGCTATAGGAACAATCTTTACTTCAAACCCCATCTCTTGGGCAATCCATTGAATGGACTCTACATCAAACCCTGCCGGACTTCCATCTTTGTCGATGTAACTAAAAGGATAGTAATCACCGTCAATTCCCACTATGTAAGTTTTTTTCTCCTCTGCCCACCCTCCATTAACTACTCCTAACATTAAAACGAGTAGAGCCAATAGAATTACTCCGTACTTTTTCATTTTCATCCTCCCTTAAAGATTTATTCTTTCTAATATTAAATAATGGATTATTTACTGTCAATTGGATAAGCAAACTCTCCGCAGAGAAAAGAGTTTTAAGCCATTTTAATCTCTACATTATCTGCTACTCCCCCCAATAGCGTATAAGTTCCAGGGAAATTCTGCAAGATAGAAGCAGGAACTAAAGTGTTCACTCGTCCATGTGCTGCCAAACGAGCAATAAATCTTTGCCAGCTTACTCCACCCCCTAAGTATCCGTCTAACCAGAAGCTTCGGTATTTAGCTCCCACAATTTGAGCTGGTCCGATAGTGTTGGCAAATGGAGGAACCCATGACCAATCTCCACTGAAAGAATGTAGAGCATTTTGCATAATGGTCATAGGATGAAGTTCTACTAATCGCGGCCCTGCTTCTTGGAAAGCCTGGAGGTCATCGCCAAACTCAAACCCCAGATGAGCTTCCCAGAAGGCGATATGCCCGCACCAACCCACTCCTCCGTAGCAGCAATCTGCCCCTCCCAAATCTTCAATCATTTTGGCATAATCGGGAAGAACTTCTTTGGTGGGAAAATGAATGTTTTTCTCCAGAGGGCGAAGAGGGGGGTCAATCAAGCTGAAAAAGTTGTCCCACATAGCTTTCTGGAAGGAACCAGGCCATGATGGAGGAGCGGTATTTCCTTCTTCGTCGGCGTATTCGTCCATATTGAAAATGTGGAGATGGTCTAAGGGAATGTGAAATTGATTGACCATTTTTGCTACCAATGAGTACTGAGGGACTGGGCCTACGGGAAGGATAAGAACCAGACTTTCTTTTTTCTCTCGAGCTTCCACTATTCGAGTGAAGATATCCATAGCAAATTGAAAGTAGAAATCGTCTCTTTCTTCAATGACCTGAATTTTGAAATCAGGATTGGGATGGTTGGTAATATCTTCTTTTTTAATCTGACGTACCCTCTCACACTCTGCCTTATCTTGAAAAGATATAAATCGGGCCAGATTATACTGAAAAGAATTCATTTTAAAACCTCCTTTTTTCTTTTAGTATACCCCAAAAGGGATAATTCTTACATCTCTTATTAACTCTCTTTCCTCTGCGAGGTATGGAGAACTTCCCTCTTTCTGTGTATGTTTATAGAGTTTTACCGATCCGGAGAGCGGGCATTTCCCTTTTCTCCTTTTTAATTGAAGCTTTAACTGCTATTCTATTTTTAAGTCTTTAACCCTCAATAAAATTGTGATACCAATCTTCCCTCTGGCCATGGTGGTAAGGCCTCCTTTCTTTTCTAACTTCTCCCCTGGTCTTTGCCACCATACTTCCTTTTAGATGTTTTTTCCACCCACTTTATTATAGAGCCGGGCAAAGCTTGACCTGGTTTATAGAAATGATATAATTTTATGTGGAATAACAATTTAAGGGGGGTACAAAAATGAAGCGTTTTAAAGGTTTATCTTTGTTGCTTTCTGTGTTGTTAGTTCTCTCTTTAGGAACCCTTGCTTTCTCCCAGGAAAAAGGCGTCATAGAAATCTTTTCCTGGTGGACAGCAGGTGGAGAAGCTGAAGGACTGCAGGCGCTATTCGATATCTATAACAGACTCTATCCCGATGTAGAAATCATCAATGCTACCGTAGCTGGTGGAGCAGGAGCCCATGCTAAAGCAGTATTGAAAACCAGAATGTTAGGCGGAGATCCACCTGATACTTTCCAGGTACATGCTGGAAAAGAGCTAATCGATACCTGGGTTAAAACCGGATTTATGGAGCCTTTAACCGATCTTTTCGAGTCTGAAGGATGGGTAGAAGTTATGCCCAAGGGTATACTAGACATAGTCTCCTATGAAGGTGACTACTGGTCTGTGCCGGTGAACATCCACAAAGCTAATGTTCTCTGGTATAACAAACAAATTTTTGCTGATAACGGACTAAATCCGCCTCAAACTTTTGACGAATTCTTTGAAATAGCAGATAAGTTGCAGGAACAGGGGATTATTCCTTTTGTTTTGGGAACAAAAGATGGATGGGAAGCTGCTCACGTATTTGAAACAGTCCTGATTGCTAAATTAGGAGCAGAAGGCTACAGCGGTTTGTGGACTGGCGAGACCAAATGGTCAGATCCAGGAGTTACCGAAGCTTTAGAAACGTTTAAGAAAATGGTTACCTATGTTAATCCTGACCATGCTGCCTTCACCTGGGATGAAGCTTATGAGTATATCATAGACGGGAAAGGCGCAATGAGCATAATGGGAGATTGGGTAGCAGGGTATTTCTTCTCCAAAGAATATACCGATTTTGGATGGGTGCCGGTTCCCGAAACTGCCGGGATATTTGATGCTCTATCTGATAGTTTTGGCCTTCCCAAGGGATGCAAGAATAGAGACAATGTTATCAACTTCCTGAAAGTCTTAGGTTCCAAAGAAGGGCAGGAAGCCTTTAACCTCAAGAAAGGTTCTATTCCCGCCCGAACCGATATAAATAAAGACCTCTTTGACGATTACCAGAAGTCAGTTATGGAAGACTGGGAAAAAGATGTTATAGTTCCCAGTGTAATGCATGGTGCAGCAGCCGCGGAAGGATGGGTCACTGAATTCAAAGATGTTATCGCTCTTTTTGTAGCTCGTCCTGATATAGAAGTAACTCAGAAAGCCCTGGTGCAGGTAGCAGAAAGAGCAGGAGTAGCTCAGTAAAAGAGCTTTTGAGAGAGGGGGGAAGAAGCTTCCCCCCTCTTCTTTTTTGCCTTTAAAGGAAAAAGGGTTATGAAAAAAACAAAGGAAGAAAAGATTCTCACCTTCTTGTTTATTTTGCCCTCTGTCATCCTTATTGCTGTTTTTGTCTACGGGTTTATTGGCTGGACGGGATGGATATCTTTAACCAACTGGAAAGATGTAGTTCCCGATTTCACCTTTGTGGGATTCAGAAATTATATCGACCTCTTTCACAACCTTCGTTTTCAGATAGGCCTTAAAAATATTCTGGTCTTTACTGTCTTGTTTCTTGTAGTATCTATCGCTATTGGTCTTTTTCTGGCTATCTTACTGGATAGAAAAGTTCGATTTGAGAACGTCTTCAGAAGTATCTATCTCTTCCCTATGGCTATATCTTTTATTGTGACCGGAGTAGTATGGAGATGGATGCTAAACCCTGGCACTGCTACTACTGGTTCTTTAGGCATCAATATGCTATTAGATAAAATAGGTTTGGGATTTTTAAAAAGTGGATGGTATACCGACCCTAACGTGGGAATAAAAGCGGTGGTAATCCCTGCAGTATGGCAGATGTCAGGATATGTCATGGCTATGTATCTGGCAGGTATTAGAGGTATACCTCAGGAATTATCTGAAGCAGCTCAGGTAGACGGAGCCAGTAACTGGCAGGTATATAGATACATCATTTTACCACTGTTACAACCTATTACTTTAGGAGCAGTTATTATTCTCACCCATATTTCCCTAAAGATATTTGACTTAGTAGTAGCCATGACAGGAGCGGGAATTGGATTTTCCTGCGATGTCCCGGCTCTATTTATGTACGATACTACGTTTAGAGGTAATTTCTTCGCTCAAGGTGCAGCTATCGCCACTATTCTACTAATTTTTGTAGCTATCCTTATCATACCCTATCTGAGACACGGTTTAAGGGAGGGAAGCTAAAATACGCACGGTCCATAAATCAAGTAGAATTATTTTATACCTGGTTTTAATATTGTTCGCCATATTTTACCTTTTACCTGTATACGTGCTTCTGGCAACCAGCTTTAAAAGTTTTGCTGAAGTGAGCCTGAAAGATATGTGGAAGCTTCCTCAAAACATAAGCCTGGACAGTTTTAAAATTGCCTGGAGGGGCGATACATCAAAAGGGGTAACCGGTCTATCTAAAAACTTTATGAACAGTATATATCTGGTTATTCCTGCCACGTTGATATCTTCCCTTTTAGGCTCTATGAATGGTTATGTCTTCTCTAAGTGGAAATTTAAATTTTCTAACACTGTGTTAGCCCTCATTATATTTGGCATGTTCATTCCTTATCAGAGCGTTTTAATTCCTATGGTAGTAGTTTTACAGAAAATAGGGTTGTATGGCTCTATCCCGGGCCTGATTTTTATTCACTGTGTCTATGGAATACCTATAACTACATTAATATTCAGAAACTATTACTCCACAGTTCCTACTGAACTATTAGAAGCAGCAAAAATTGATGGAGGTGGTTTCCTGAGGATTTATAAAGATATAATGCTACCAATATCTATGCCTGGCTTTGCTGTAGTTATGATCTGGCAATTTACCTCTATATGGAATGACTTCCTCTTTGGACTGGTAGTGGCACAAAAGCCAAGTATCCAGCCTATAACCGTTGCTCTCAACAACCTCGCTGGTTCATATTTTGTAGAGTGGAATATCCAGATGGCAGGAGCTCTTATCACTGCAGTTCCTCCTCTTTTATTGTATATTTTCCTGGGTCGCTACTTTATGAGAGGGCTCTTAGCAGGCTCTTTATCTGGAATATAGCTCAATCAGAGGGCTTTTATGGTAAGAGTAATATTTTTGCCCCGGTTATTTTATATTTTCCGGTTTTAACTACAATATCCATCATCTCTTCGCAGATGCCTTCAAATTAAGAGCCCGGAAATCATAATACTCAATCTTGATCTCAAGCATCGTTATATTAACTGTAAACCATAAAAAAATCATTTTAAGCTCCCCTCTAGATGCTATCGCCATA
>FZPS01000213.1_pt233 | contig 18526 bp, 17 predicted proteins | sample 1817821 | NCBI WGS metagenome assembly FZPS01 (sample SAMEA104158645, study PRJEB21678) | metagenome | place: Germany | collected 2015-04-21
CACGAATTTCTTCGTTGATCTGGTTTTCCCTAATAATGTTTAGCACCTCCTAGAATAAATAAAGCGGCTACTTTTAAGTATCCGCCTCCAAACAAAACCACCATTCAAAAATTCAAAGCAACAGCCGTTATTTTGTCAGTGTCTTTGTATTAACCGTCACTGGCCGGAGCCGTGAGGTGAGAAGCGGATGACTTCTGCTTACTGTTTACTGATTGAGAATACCACAAGGTTGCGGCCTTGTCAAATTTTTTTAGTGATTTTTTTCGATCTTTTTTCCATCTCTTCGTGGTTGAGAATCTTCTTTCTGGAGATCAACGTTTTACAGCTGTCACAAAAATATCCTACTGCACCGCAGCCTTCAAGTCTTTTCAATTTAGAAAAACACTTGGGACAATAAAAATCTTCCATAAGTCGCCACCTCCTAAAACGAAGTTACCGATATTATTATCATATCACCCATGCCATTAGATTGCACATATATTTTGATCCCTGGAGAAAACAACTTACCACCATATTTATAAAATCAAAAGGGACAGTCCCTTTTGATTTTCCTATGAATTTTATTCGTAGAAGTAAGAAACACTAAAGGTGATTTATTCAAACATTTGCAATCAAATAAATATGGACAGGGGTGAAAAACGCTTGAGTAAAGTAACAGCTAAGAACCAGTTACAGGGAAAAGAGATCAAAAAAGGCTATTTGGACGAAGCTGTGCACGGCTACAATACCAGAACGGCCATGGAAGAAGCCGCCCGCTGCGTATTGTGCTACGATGCCCCGTGCAGCAAAGGATGTCCCGCCGACACCAAACCTGCTGATTTTATCAGATCAATCCGCTTTCGGAATTTCAAAGGAGCCGCAGCTACCATTCGGGAAGCCAACGCCTTGGGCGGATGCTGCGCAAAAGTATGTCCTTATGACAGGCTGTGCGAAGAAGCATGCAGCAGAACAGGCATCGACAGGCCGATACAGATCGGAAAGCTTCAGGCCTTTGCCGTGGATATAGAGAAAAAATTTAATATGAAGATTCTAGAGGCGAAGGAAGCCACCAAAGAAAAAGTCGCATGTATCGGTGCAGGGCCAGCCTCTTTGTCCTGCGCTTCGAGACTGGCCAGAGAAGGCTACCAGGTAACCATATTTGAGTCCTTTGACAAGCCCGGCGGAATGTTGACTTATGGAATTATTCTTTCCAGGCTTCCCCAGGACGTAGTGGATTTCGACATTGAAAAAGTAAAAGAGTTAGGTGTCAAATTCGTGTTCAATACCAAAGTCGGACAAGACGTCACCATCGATGATTTGAAAGAACAAGGCTATAAAGCATTCTTTATCGGTACCGGACTTTGGAAGCCCAGGAAGATCGATATACCCGGCGCCGATTTGAAAGGTGTTCGATATGCCATAGAATTCCTGAAAGAAGCAAGGTCTTCAAAGGGAGAAATGAAGGTGGATGGAAACGTAATCGTAATCGGAGGCGGAAATGTGGCAATGGACTGTGCAGCGACGGCCAAGCTTCTCGGCGCAGAGCGGGTCACCATTGTATATAGAAGAACTATTGAAGAAGCCCCGGCAGATATTGCGGAAATAGAATATGTCCAGTCCCTTGGAATCAGCATCATAACTAAGTATGCGCCAAAAGAAATTCTCGAAGACGACGGAAAAGTCGCCGGTCTTATCGCTGCGGGAACGGATGACTTCTCCGAGCTCAAGCTGAAGGCAGACATGATCGTGTTTGCCATAGGCCAAGAAGCTGAAGACATGAGAAAAATCGTACCGGCAATCGAACTGAATGAAAACGGGACCATTTCCTGCGATATCGCAAAGGGATTTACGAATATAGAGGGTATTTTTGCAGCCGGAGATATAGTAAACGGCGGTAAGACAGTAGTGGAAGCAGTGGCCCAGGGGAAATCCGTCGCCGAAAGCATCATGAAGTATCTCTCTCAGAAAGAAGGTGTCAACTAATGGCTAATAAAGCAGACTTATCTATAGAATATTTAGGAGTTAAATGCGAAAATCCGTTTTTCCTATCCTCCTCTCCCGTAGCCGGCAGCTACGATATGGTTAAGAAAGCTTTCGAAGCGGGATGGGGCGGCGTTTTCTTTAAAACCGTAGGTATTTTCATAGCAGACGAATGTTCCCCCAGGTTCGATAATATCGCAAAGGAGTCAACACCCTGGATCGGATTTAAAAACATGGAACAGATATCCGACAAGCCCCTGGAGGATAATCTTCAAGCTATGTACCGCCTTAAGCGGGATTATCCCGATAAGGTACTGGTCGCAAGCATTATGGGAAGCAGCGAGGAAGAATGGAGCGAGCTTGCCAAACTGGTTACCGAAACGGGTGCCGACATGATTGAGTGCAACTTCTCCTGCCCCCAGATGACCAGCCACGCCATGGGATCCGATGTGGGCCAGAACCCGGATTTGGTCCGGGAATACTCAAAAGCCGTATCCAGCGCCACAGACCTACCGGTAATCGCAAAGATGACACCTAACATTGGGAACATGGAGGAGCCGGCCATCGCAGCCATAGAAGGCGGCGCTGCAGGTATCTCGGCGATAAACACCATTAAGTCCATCACCAATATAGACCTGGAATTTAAGACCGCCATGCCGGTTGTTAACGGCAAATCGTCTATTTCAGGTTACTCAGGAGCGGCGGTAAAGCCAATCGGGTTGCGGTTCATTGCACAGATGAAGCAGCATCCCCTCCTTAAAAACATCCAGATGAGCGGCATAGGAGGCATTGAAACCTGGCGGGATGCCCTTGAATATATACTGGTCGGCTGCCATAACGTACAGGTCACCACCGCTGTCATGCAGTACGGATACAGAATCGTTTCGGATATGATCAGCGGATTGTCCTACTATATGGAAGAAGAAGGCTTTGAAAAAGTGGAAGATATGGTGGGACTGGCGCTACCCAACATTATCCCGGCGGAAGAGCTTCAACGCAACTTCAAAATCATCGTCGATATAGACCACGATTTATGCATAGGCTGCGGAAGGTGCTATATTTCCTGTTTTGACGCTGCCCACCAGGCTATAAACTGGGATTTTGAAAACAGGCGGCCAACTATCAATGACGAGTGCGTCGGCTGCCATCTCTGCATCAACGTATGCCCGGTTCTAAACTGCATCAGGCCGGCGAAAATTGTCTGGAAAGAGGATTGGAAGATTACGCCGGAGGAGATCAATTTCAAGACAAGATATGAGTAAATTTACAAAAACAGGGGACAAGGATGCCATACCTTGTCCCTCATAATATCTTACGGTGCTACGTTCGTTAATTTTTCAATCGTTTTTTGATCAATATGCTTTCCCAGGGTCTCTATGCCCCGATCTAAATTTGGCGGACGTTCAGACGAACCGTGACAATCAGATGCCAGCAAATGCACCAAGCCCGCGTCAATCCATTTCAAAGCTTTTCTCCTGGTAAAAAAACCATCCAATGCCTCCACATTCAGCTGTACAAGCATGCCCAAACTAATTAACTCCCGCAAGGGCGTTATATCTTTAATAAAATGGAAATAACGGTCTATATGCGCGAGCACCGGGATGATCCTACGGTTGCAGATCAATCTTTCAAGAGTTATATATATATCCTCGCTCCAGGGTTCTGCCGGCAGCTCTATCATCATATAACGACTTTCGCCGATACATAGCTTCTCGAGACACGCCTCTTCTAAAACAGCCAGTTCCGGAAAATAATATACTTCCGCACCGGGTATTAGGGTCGGCCACCCGGCAGTTGTAAAAACGGATTCTCCCGCATCACATTCTCCATGGGAGACGGCTCCCAAAATGTATTCTTTTAACCTGGAAAGCGATTTGTCCCTTCTCCTTGAAAAGCTTTCCGGATCCTCTTTATGCGGATAGAAATGAGGAGTCAGTACAACCGCCTTAACGCCCATATTCATGCAGCGTTCAAGCATTGCTGCGGACTCCTCCGTGCTTTTGCTTCCGTCGTCCATTGACGGAAGAATATGTGTGTGCCAATCAATCATGGCGCTCATAGTCTCTGTAATAATAGTAACGTTTGTATTTACCGTATCTGGTTCTACGTTTACTCTGGTACATTCTGTCATTTAAGACCAACCCCAATATCTTCGCATTCACGAACAACAGTTTATTCATCGCCTCCGCCACCTCATCCTTCCTGCTGACATTTTCCCTGGTTACCATGATTATTCCATGCACGAGTCTGGATACCACAGTCGCATCGGTAACGACATTTATCGGTGGGGTATCTATAAAGATATAGTCATATTCGGCCTTAAGGCTTTCAATCAGATCCTTCATGGTGTCGGAGGCCAGCAGCTCCACCGGATTAGGTGGAATATTGCCGCTGAAAATAACGTCCAGGTTTTCATAGCCTGAAGCGCTAATTACCTCTCTGGGTGTAACAAACCTTGCCAATACATCGGAAAGGCCGGCGCCTTCTCCGGCATTGAGTATTTTTTTTATGTTGGGCCTACGCATATCCGCATCGATGAGTATCACCTTGCTGCCAGTTTCGGCAAAGGTGATGGCGAGGTTCAACACGGTGGTGCTTTTTCCTTCACTGGGAACTGCGCTGGTTACGCCTATGACCTTACAGCCTTCCTCGGGAACGGAAAACATTACGTTGGTACGCATGGCCTTGTAAGCTTCCCTGACATGAAAAGCTGTGTTTTCGCTTAAGAGAGCGCCGCCACCGTTGATGTTGTTTTCTGTCGTGCCCCTCTTTTTAAAGTTTAATAAAATCTTGCCTGCTTTATTGATAGCCATACTTACCTCCGTAAATGTAACCTACAACCTTCCCCCTGTTGCCGTTTTCAATGGAAGGAATAACCCCCAGAACTGGTAAATCCGTAAGTCTCCTCAGGTCTTCTTCGGAGCGGATTTTCACATCCAACATATCCAACAGAAGGGCAAGAAGCACGCTCAAAACCAGTCCGAGGAGCAAACCTATGGCCGTATTAAGCTTGACGTTGGGAGTAGACGGTTCCGTAGGCAACATAGCATAATCGATAACTTTAACAGAGGTGGCTTCGACGAAGTTCATAATTTCTTCCGGTGCGTCCATGGCAATCTGATTTGCCAGCAACTGCGCATGATGAGGATTGGCGCTGGTTACCTTAACATAGAAAATCTCAGTGTTCTGAACGGCCTGAGTGCTGACCATCTTCCTCAAGCCTTCAACGGAATAGTCGAGATTGTCGTTTCGAGCTACCTTTTCCAGAACCGTGTTGCTCTTTACAATCTCCATATATGTATTAACCAGACGCTCCGAGGCGTTGAGATCGCTAATGCACAAGACTTAAAACAATTGCAAGTAGTTTTCTTCCCATTATTTAGTACCCCTTTCTTTAGTAGTTCTCCGACTGTTTCCTCAAAGATTCAGCCCTGTTTGTAGTCGTTATATTTCGTATAATTCTGCTTCGCTTATTTTGGTTTAGCTATTTAAAAGTGACTATCATTAATCACTACGATCATAACAATCGCCATATCATAAATACATTGAAATACTCGACCACAATAAAAATATTTACTATATTTTACCACCGGGAAACTGGCAATTCAAGCCGCTTCGACAGTTTTTTCATTTTTTTGATAATTATCGACATGTTATTAATTATCTCTATCTGCGGGTCTTAAACAATTAAAATAATAAATACGTCTATTTTAACCCGTATTTTGCCAGCTTCCTGACCACGGTCGGCTGGCTGATGCCAAGGGCCTTGGCGATTTCCCGAGTAGTCTTGTACTTTTCCAGCGCATCGGAAAGGATCTGCTTTTCCACTGCATCCAATGCATCCTGCAGGTTTGTGCATTGTGAAATGTTGATTTCTCCCGGGCTTCTGGCATTTTCAAAAATATAGCCGGGCAGATTTTCCGGCCCTATTATGCTTCCCCTGGTGGTGATGACAAGCCGTTCGATGAGATTTTCAAGTTCCCTTACGTTTCCCGGCCACCTGTATTTAAGCAATACTGACATGGCCGCAGTGTTCATAGTCTTGTTTTCATTGAATTTCTTGTTGTTTTTGTGCAAGAAAGAGCGGATCATGGGAACTATATCCTCCGGCCGGTCCCTGAGAGCCGGAATCGCAATCGGCACCACGTTAAGCCTGTAAAAAAGATCCTCTCTGAAGCGCCCTCTCTTGACCATTTCCTCCAGGTTCCGGTTGGTAGCAGATATGATTCGCACATCCACTGGTATCCTTTCCAGGCCGCCTACCCTCTGGATGGCTTTTTCCTGGATGACCTGAAGGATCTTTACCTGCAGGTTGAGCGGCAGCTCGGATATCTCGTCCAGAAACACCGTTCCGTTGTTTGCCGCTTCGAAAAGACCTTTTTTACCTTCTTTTCTGGAACCTGTAAACGCGCCTCTTTCATAGCCGAAGAGCTCCGTTTCAAGTAGGTTCTCGGGGATGGCGCCGCAGTTGATCTGTATAAAAGGTTGGTCGCTTCTATCCCCGATATCGTGGATGAGTCTGGCGATAACCCCCTTTCCCGATCCGGACTCACCGGTAATCAGAACGGTGGTATCAAGGGAAGCCAGCCGCTCCGCCATCTGAATCACGCCTAACATGGCAGGGCTGTTAGCTATTATCCTTTCGTATTTGTGAGCCTCCCCCACCCACATGTCTTGCAAAGCGCTCTGTATGCTTTCAAGTTTATTCTGAAGTTCCATCAGTTCTGTTACGTCATGGGAAGTTGATACAATTTTCGAGAGCTGACCCTTCTCATTCCAAATAGGTATGCCCGTACTCAGCAATTGTTTTCCATCTTTATTCTTATGAAGGATGGTGACTTCCTTTTTTTCTTCAAGCACACGCCTTGCAACGGAGGGTTCAAAGATCCCCATATGTTCCAGGTACGTACAATGCTTCCCGATAATATCTTCCTTTTTAATACGGTATATTTCCTCGCAGGCTTTATTGATCCAGAGAGCATAGCCTTCTGCGTCGTCGATAAAAATGGCCTGACTGATACTGTTTAAAATAGGTAGAATATCTCCTATATCCAATCCGTATTTTCTTGCATCCATCTCTTTGTTCATATTGATTTGCCTTTCCGCTCGATAAGAGCTATAATATGATGTGTGCGCAGTTATTGGCAATACCGGAACAGCCGAATCAAGGAGAAAAATGTTTGATTAGTCAATGAATCGTTCGATTCATGTTTGAATCAATCGACCTGTTCGGCTTTTTTCAACACTTTAGCCAAAGTAATAAATTAACAAACTTCGTTTGATTCATTATTGTATCACTTGTTTCCTCGATAATCAAGAACGGGTTCGGCGCTTTCGCCAACGGCGAAACTATACAGAGGCCAAACCCATTGCAAATAGAGACTTGTACCCATATGTAGCTGCTTTTTCGACTGTTTAATAAATATATCTTGTTTATGGTATGGTTTTTGCGTTAATATTAGTGTTAGTAGGTTGTCCTTCAGGACAAGGGTTCTCTTTGTCCTAAAACCTCTACAACACTAACTATAGGTAGAAATATTCTAAGGAGGAAGATGCTATGTCGATCGATTATGCAAAGTACGTTAGTGAGCTCGTAGCAAGGGCAAAGGCCGCACAGGCAATTGCAGACGGTTACACACAGGAAAGAGTTGATGAACTCTGTGCCGCCATCGCCTATAGAACTACCCGCCCCGAATGGGCACAGCAGGCTGCAGAAATGCTGGTCGCCGAATCCGGTATGGGTATCGTCGAGCACAAGGTAGCAAAGATCTACACGAAAGTTAAGGGCGGATACCGCGACATGAAGGGCAAGAAATCCGTCGGACTCGTCGAAGAGAACAAAGAAACCGGCGTAAAAGTTTATGCCAGACCCATGGGCGTCATCGGAGCCATCATGCCTGTTACAAACGGCGAAGCTACTCCGATTTTCAAATCCATTTCCGCTATCAAGGGCAGAAACGCCATCATCCTTGCACCCCATCCGAAAGCAGCAAAGACCAATATGTTTGTTGCCCAAAAGATTCGTGAAACTCTGAAGGACTACGGTGCTCCCGAAGATCTCGTTATTCCCATCGAGCCGGAATACGTAAGCATTGAAACATCCGCTGAACTGATGAAGCAAGTTGACTTCGTTCTTGCAACCGGCGGAACACCCATGGTCCGTGCCGCATATAGCTCCGGAACCCCCACCATCGGCGTAGGAACCGGAAACGTTGTTACCATCGTTGATGGCACCACAGATCTCGACAAGGTTGCCGATCTCATCATCGCTTCTAAATCCTTCGATAACGCCACAAGCTGCTCAACGGAAAACAACATCATCGTCTTCGAGAGCTGCTATGACGCATTTGTAGAAGCCATGGCAAAGAAGGGCGGTTATACGATTAAAGACGGTTCTGAGGAAAAAGCGAAAATCGTTAAGACATTGTGGCCCAACACACCGAATGACCATGTACTCAACCGCCACATCGTAGCCAGACCCGCTGTAGAAATTGCCAAGCTGGCCGGAATCGAAGTTCCCGAAGATACAAAGATCATCATGGTGGAAGAAAACGGCGGTTACGGAAACGAATTCCCGCTTACCGGCGAGAAGCTCTCCCCCATTGCCGAACTGAGAAAAGCAAAGGACTTCGAAGATGCTCTGCAGCAGATGGAAAACATCCTGAACTACATGGGACTCGGACACAGCTGCGGAATCCACACATCAGACATGGAAAAACCCCATATCATGGCCCAGAGAATCAAGGTTACCAAGGTTGTTGTAAACCAAGCACAATCCCTGGTAAACAGCGGAGCTTGGACCTGCGGTTATCCCATGTCCATGACATTGGGTTGTGGTACCTGGGGCGGCAACAGCATCTCCCACAACGCAAACTGGAAAGATCTGTTGAACTTCACCTACCTCGCAACCCCGATTCCGTCCACACAGCCCACAGACGAAGAGCTGTTTGACGGAAAGAGCTACTAATTATTAGTCTGATCCGTTATTCCTGAATAATTAAAGGTAATGAGGAGGAAATAAGATGTCAAACGTAGTTGAAATGGGCAAGAAATATAACCTATATTCCTGGTCAGCCCAAAGAAATCTTAATCCTATCAACGTTGTAAAGGCAGAAGGCATTTACTTCTGGGACGAAGACGGCAAAAAGTATTACGATATGTCTGCCCAGTTAGTTAACATGAACTTGGGTCATGGCAACAAGAAGCTGATCCAGGCAATCAAGGATCAGGCTGAAAAGATGGCGTTCCTGGCTCCCTCCTTCTCCTGCGATGTCCGTACGGAAGCCGCACGGAAGATTGTAGAAGTTTCCGGTCTCGAAGGAGCTAAGATATTCTTCACCAACGCCGGTGCGGAAGCTAACGAAAACGCTATCAAAATGGCGAAAGCCTACACCGGAAAGTGGAAGATTTTCTCCATGTATCGCTCCTATCACGGTGCTACCTATGGTGCAGCTAACTTGACCGGTGAACCGAGAAGATTCATCAATGAGCCCGGTATCCCCGGATTTATCAAGTTTGACGGACCATATCCCTACAGAGCTCCCAAAGCTTGCAAATTTGAAAAAGAAGAAGACATCACCGAATTCTATCTCGAGCTCTTAGAGAATCAGATTCTGTATGAAGGTCCGCAACACATCGCAGCTATTTTCATGGAAACCGTTGTCGGCTCCAACGGCGTTCTCATTCCTCCCAAAGGCTATCTGGAAGGCGTAAGAGCGCTCTGCGACAAATATGACATCTGCATGGTCTGCGACGAGGTAATGGCAGGCTTCGGAAGAACAGGCAAATGGTTCGCATTCCAGAACTGGGATGTGAAACCCGACCTGGTAACCTTTGCTAAAGGCGTTACCTGCGGTTATGTTCCCCTTGGCGGCGTAATCGCTTCCAAGAAGATTGCAGACTTCTTCGACGACAACAAGATGTTCTGCGGTCTGACCTACAGTGCACATCCCATGGGATGTGCCGCTGCAATAGCTGCCATCGACGCTTATAAAGAGGACAAGGTCTTCGAAAACGTACTGAAGGTCGGCAAGGTTCTCGGCGAAGGCCTCGAAGCTCTGAAGGCCAAGCACCCCTGCGTTGGAGATGTTCGTTATATCGGACTGTTCTCCATCGTCGAGTTCGTAAAAGACAAAGAAACAAGAGAACCCCTCGTACCCTTTGGTAAGGATCCCGAAGGAATCATGCCGAAGATCCTGGGTATGCTGAGAGCGGAAGGCTTCTATACTTATGCCCACGAGAATATGATCCACGTTTCTCCGCCGCTCATCATCACTGAGCAGGAGCTCAAGGAAGCATTGCAGATGCTGGATAAGGTCATGGATTCCATCGACAACATGATAAAATAACATTGCTGTGACGGCACTTCAAGACGCGCGCGGGGGCTCGGTTCTCGCGCGCGTTTTATATAATCGATCCGGTTTTCCTTCGCCGATAAACTCAGATGCCAGCCCAAAAATCCCTTCACCTTGTCTTATAGGGTTTTTTCTGATAGACTGTATATATTAGTATTAATTTTAATATATAAGGAAATGCTGCTGATAAATAAGCCCGCAAAGCATAAAGGAGGTTGGTAGTATGAGCGTTACGGGTACTTTAAACGTTGAAACCAGGTCAAACACCAGCAGTCGGGCAAACAGACGGCTGCGCAGGGAAGGTTATATACCCGGCAATATTTTTGGAAAGAATATGGAGTCGATAGCCGTCAAAGTAAAGCAAGACGAACTTCGTAGAAATATCACACAATATGGGCGGGCTGCAGTATTTAAACTTGTGCTGGATGGAAACAAAAATTACGACGTAATGATTAAGGATATCCAGCTCACCCATTTAAATCGAGAGTTCATGCATGTGGATTTCCACAGGATCTCCCTCTCCGAAGAAACAAAAGCCAATGTCTCGGTAAAGATTGTCGGGGACGAGCTTTACGAACAAAGGAGGCTCGTGCTGCAGCTGCAGCGTGACTTTATTCCCGTTAAGGGTCTTCCGCAGGACATTCCGAATTTCATAGAAATAGACGTTAAGGATCTGGATGCGGGCGATACAATCTTTGTCAAGGACATCAAATTCCCCGAAGGAATTACGCCCGAATTAGAGGAAACACAGCTTGTGGTCTCTATCAGCGAAGCAAAGATCCATCAGAAAGCTGCGGAAGAAGCGGGAGAAGAAGCGGCAACAGAAGTGGCCGCACCGGCACAAGAAGAGCAATAAACCCGTTTATTTACCCATGTCTGCTTAAAGTCCGGCCGAATCCGGAGAGATTACCGGCTATCGCCGGTTCGAATAAGCCAGAATATATGCTAGAATATAAGAATACCACGAAGGTATTCGCTTCCTACGAAAGGCGATACTTACGTGGTATTTTTTTGTCTTGAAAGGAGATATGACATTATGAAGACATCGACGAGAAACCTTGTGCTTGCAGGTATGTTCCTTGCTTTGGGCCTCATTCTTCCCTTTCTCACCGTACAAATTCCGGAACTGGGCAGCAGATTGCTTCCCATGCATATACCCGTATTGCTCTGCGGCTTTATATGCGGTGCCCGTTACGGCCTCGCGGTCGGTTTCATAACTCCCTTGCTGAGAAGCGTTTTATTCAGCATACCGGTCCTGTTTCCCATGGCTGTATCCATGGCCTTCGAGCTGGCTGCTTATGGAGCCATCGCAGGAATCCTTTATAGCCTGCTTCCCCGCAGGAAATCCTCTGTCTGTGTAACCCTTATAGTGAGCATGTTATGCGGGAGATTGATATGGGGAGCGGTATGTTATATACTGTTTGGCATAAGCGGCACCCCATTCACCTGGGGGATGTTCACAGCCGGTGCATTTATAAATGCAGTTCCCGGAATTATTTTGCAACTGGTTATTATCCCCTTTATCGTATTTCCTACGGAAAGGTATCAAACCAAAGTACATGGAGTACAAAGAACATCTTGATAAAGTCTTTTCGCTCATTGATGATTTGCTGAAGCAGCCCGGAACAAAAATCATTGCCATCGACGGAAACGCCGCCGCAGGCAAAAGTGTTCTTGCTTCCCACATTGCAGAGAAATATGACTGTAATATCTTCCATATGGACGACTTTTTTCTTCCGCCTGAAAAGAAGACAGTAGCCCGGCTTAGCCAAACAGGCGGAAATGTGGATTGGGAACGTTTCCGCGAAGAAGTCCTAGACAATATCCGCCGCGGGAATAAATTTTGCTACCGAAAATACGACTGTAAGATACAGAGCTTTCATCCCCCGGCGGAGGTCAGCCCAAAGAAATTAAACCTGGTAGAAGGCGTTTACAGCCTGCATCCGGAATTAATCGATTATTATGACCTAAAGCTGTTTCTGTGGGTCGATGTGGAGGAACAGAGCCGCCGCATCCTTGCACGAAACGGAGCCGAGTTGCATAAGCGCTATATGGAAGAATGGATTCCCATGGAAAACCGCTATTTTGCCGAGTTCAATATAGAAGAAAATTGCGATTTCTCATTTCCCGGCTAAACTCTTATTCTTCCGTCATGTTCTTTTGTCATGTCTTTTCACCATGGATTTCATCTGCTATAGTAAAATATAAATAGTAAAGGCATATGCAGGAGAATAACACGGGAAGATAAGGATATGAATGAAAAAATGCGAATTGCAGTAATTGACGGACAAGGTGGCGGAATCGGCAAGGTCATTGTAGAAAAACTCAGAACTTCCGATCTTCCGGGAGTAACGATACTGGCTCTCGGAACAAATTCTGCCGCTACCATGCAGATGAAAAAAGCAGGTGCCCATGAAGGCGCAACAGGAGAAAACGCCATCGTTTACAATATGGATCAGGTGGATATAGTAATGGGAGTAATAGCTATACTGAATGCAAATTCCATGTTGGGCGAGCTTACTCCCAAAATGGCCGCTGCCATAGGTAGCAGCAAGGCGAAGAAGATATTGATTCCTGTCAATCGCTGCGGCATACAGGTGGTGGGATTGAAGCCCATGAACTTGTCCGCATATATTGACGAAGCGGTAGAAGCGGTAATAGACCACTTAGAAGAAAGACAGCAGTAAACCTGCATATTAATAGAATAAATTAAAAAAACATAGTTACAAGACAAGGGGATTTGGATATGGACGTCATAAAAAAAGCGGGAATCATAGGGGGCGCTGTGGTAGGAGGCATCATAGGCGGAACTGTTTCCATAATAGGGCATGTAGCAAAGAATAAATTTGTGGATGAGCTCGGTGAAAGCATAGTCGACTCCACCATTCTTACAGGCACCATCGCCGGGCAGATTGCCAGCGGAGCCGCCGATATGATCAAGGGCAGCATACAAAAAGAACCGGAATACATCGACGAGGGAAAGAAAGATCTTAAAGCCGGCGGAAGAAAAATCATTAATAACTATGTCACCAACGCCAAATTGATCGTCAACAACAGCGGCGACATCGTAAAAGGAGTTAAAGACAGAGACATAAAGAGGGTTCTCAACGGCGCTAAAACCCTCGGCAAAATGGCGGCAATCGGAGCCATTACCGTTGGCGCAATAAAAATCGAGCCCGACAAGGGAAAGGAAAAGGAAAAGGATAAAGATAAGGACAAGGACGAATTTAGCCCTGAGTAAATACCTCGGCGGGACTGCTGAGTTTCCTTACTCCGAACATGGAATGCAGGACTTCCCAGTTCTCAGGGAAAAAATCCATCAGATTCCAATAGCTTACTCCTGCCAACCCATATTCTGCAACGAGATTCAGCTTGGCTCGTATGCTCACCTCGTTTTCAAACCATACCTCGTGCTCCCTGCCCAACTCGTCAAAATATCGATAAAAGGGCGTTTGCGCCACTTCATCAAATTGTATCTGAACTCCAACCCGGGCCGCTCTCTCTACAGCTTTCGTGTTGGAGATTTTTTCTGCCATGGACTGGCCTTCAACAAAGGGCAAGGTCCAATCGTAACCATAATTAGGGATTCCCATAAGGATTTTCGAAGGCGGAATCTGCGTCACCCCGAAATCCAACACCCTTCTCACCAGATTTACCGGAGCAACGGCCATGGGCGGTCCGAACATATATCCCCATTCATAGGTCATGAGAAGAGAGAGATTGGCCGCCTCACCCAACAGAGCGTAATCGTGCCCTTCATAGAGAAGCCCAGGTTGCTCTGCATAGGTCTTAGGAGCTATGGCCACGGCCACCATATACCCCTCCGGATTCAGGCGTTGTCTTGTCTGCTCTACGAAGGATACGTATGCTTCCCGGTCTTCGGCAAACAGGAATTCAAAATCGAAGTCGACGCCCCCCAGCCCTTTGGTCCGGATATTATTGAGGATATTTTCCACCAACCGGTTCCTCGCTTCCGGATTGTTTAATACGGTGCTTGCCAGCTGGCTGTCGAAAGTTCCCGCTTCGTTCATAGCAGCAAGCACCATAAGCGGCACCACACCGTTGCCCCTTGCGGCTTCAATCAGCGATTCATCATCAAGCTGGATCAAATCCCCTTCTGCCGTAATACCATATGTAAATAGCGACAGCATTGAAAGATGAGGCAGTGTGGCCTCGAGTACTGCCGCATCGACAAAGGGATACATGTAACCGTTGACCAATATATCCATTCATACACCTCCCTTTATGAAATATATGTATTTAAGGGAGGTTTATGCCAATTGAGTTTTCATACTCTCAATATATTCTATTTTCTTTTGTTGAGCTTCTCTTTCAACGCTTTCAAAGCCCTGCGATGTCGAGATACCACCGTGTTATAATTTGACCTCGTCAACTTTGCCACGTCCCGTAAAGGCTGTTCATAAAAATAGTGAAGTAATATGACCTGCATACTCTCCGTTGGAAGTTCCCCTATCGCCGCAAGCAGAATCCTGCGTTCTTCTTTACTCAATAAATTCAGCAATCCATCCTCTTCCGCCTGCACTTTCTTAACTTCTTCCAATCTATTTACCAACGCATTGTGAGACTTTCCCTTACTGTAATAATCATATAACTTGTTTTTTGCCATTGTTAACAACGCTTTTTTAACATTGGAATATTGTTTTATAACGTGGATCTTTCTCCAGGCCGTTGTCATAGTTTCCTGGGCAATATCCCATGCCAGTTGGCAATCCCTCGTTGCTGTCTTCAAAAACTTAAGTATGTACTCATAATGCCTTTGCACTTCTTCCTCGAAGAATTTAACATCTTGACTGCAGGAATCCATTAACAGTTACGCGCCTCCCTACGCTCCTGCCTGTAAAAAGTGCCTGACAAACTTGTAAAAGTGTCAGGCACCAAATACAAGTAACATATTAACAATAACGGATGATGGTTTTATTAGAACAGGGTTAGTTGGTTAGATTCAGGCAGGCCCCTTAAGGCGCCCATTTTCTCAAGTGCCTCGATGGCAGTTTTGTTCAGTTTCGCCCGCTCCCGCATATCGTCCACCGACACGAATGGTCCTTGATCCCTGGCTTCGGCAAGATTGGTTGCCGCAGTATCTCCCACTCCTGCAACGGCACGGAAGGGCAGCAGTATCTTCCCGTCTTTTATGGTGAATTTTAAAGCAGCTGATTCGGCAAGATCCACTCCGCAGAATTCAAACCCTCTGGCATACATTTCATAGGCTACTTCCAGCACAGTAAGCTCGTCCGTTTCCTTCTGAGTAGCGTTTTTCCCTTTGCCTTCGATTTCTTTTATCTTCTTCCATACGGTCTCTGGTCCGCTCAGGATGACCTCTGCATTGAAGTCGGCAATTTTCATGGTGAAGAACGTAGCGTAGAAGCCTAAGGGGTAATAAACTTTATAATACGCGATCCTGTAAGACATCATCACATAAGCTACCGCGTGGGCTTTGGGGAACATGTATTTGATCCTTCTACAGGACTCGATGTACCACTTGGGCACATTGTATTCCTGCATGTTTTTCGCCTCTTCGTCGGTGATGCCTCTTCCCTTCCGCACGTTCTCCATTATTTTGAAAGAAGTTTTCGGAGGCAGTCCCTTAGCGATAAGATAGTTCATGATATCGTCCCGGGTGCATATTACCTCCTGGATGCCCGCTTCTCCGCTTTGGATCACACTCTGGGCATTGTTTATCCACACGTCCGTTCCGTGGGACAAGCCGGATATGCGTATCAGATCGGAGAACAGGGTCGGCTTAATATCATCCAGCATTTGTCGGACAAATTGGGTTCCGAATTCCGGAATTCCGTAGGTGCCGTGGGTCAGCGGATAGTTTTCCACCTTTATATCCAGACTTCTGGTTCCTTTAAATATGGCGTCCACTTTTTCGTCTCTCAACGGAACCTCCAGCGGATCCACTCCGGTCATATCCTCCAGCATGCGGATCATGGAAGGCACATCGTGCCCAAGAATATCCAGCTTCAAAAGGTTTTCGTCTATGGAATGATAATCGAAATGGGTGGTAATGATGTCGGTATTCATATCGTTGGCTGGACGCTGTATGGGACAGAACTCATAGATCTCACGACCCTGGGGCAATATAATGATTCCTCCCGGATGCTGTCCCGTAGTCCTCCTGACCCCGGTACACTGCATGGTCAGCCTCTCCGTCTCCCACTTGCTAACGTTCTTCCCTTTTTCCTCGAAGTATTTCCGCACAAAGCCGTAAGCTGTTTTTGCCGCTACGGTACTGATTGTCCCTGCCCGGAATACGTTTTCCTTCCCGAAGATCTCCTCAGCGTACTTATGAGCAGCCGCTTGGTATTCTCCTGCAAAATTCAGATCGATATCCGGCTCTTTGTCTCCTTCAAAGCCGAGGAACGTCTCAAAAGGAATGTTGAAGCCGTCTTTCCGATAGGGCTGGCCGCATTTTGGGCAACACTTATCGGGAAGGTCGGCGCCGCAATCATATGTATTGTCCGTTATAAATTCGGAATGCCTGCATTCCGGATTCGGACATATGTAATGAGCGGGCAGCGGGTTCACTTCGGTGATACCAGCCATGGTGGCTGCAAAGGATGACCCCACAGAGCCTCTTGATCCAACAAGATAACCGTCGGAAAGCGATTGCTTTACAAGGAGATGGGCAGAAACATAGAGCACTGCATAGCCGTTGCTAATAATGGAATTGAGCTCTCTTTCCAACCGGTTGGCCACGATCTCCGGCAGCGGGTCGCCGTAAATGCTTTTAGCCCGGCTCATGCAGGTTTCGCGAAGCATTTCTTCTGAATTGGGAATCACGGGACGGAAGCTTCCCTTCGGCACAGGAGATACAATTTCCACGGCATCGGCTATCCGGTTGGGATTTTCAATGACCACCTTGCGAGCAACTTCCTCGCCAAGATATGAAAACTCGTCCAACATCTGGTCTGTGGTGCGTAAATACAGCCCTTCCCCGCTTTCCGCATCCTTATAGCCCTGACCAGCCATGAGAATTTTTCTGTTGAGAGCTTCCGCTTCCTTTATGTAATGGACGTCGCAGGTAGCCACGACGGATATGTTGCGGCTTTCTCCAAGCCGGACAATCCTTCGATTCAGCTCTTTGAGTTCCTCCTCATCCGCCACCCTGCCTTCATTGATCAAGAAGCGATTGTTGGAAAGGGGCTGAATCTCAAGATAATCGTAAAGGGAAAGGATTCCCTCCATCCGGGACTCGGGTAAATTGTTCAATACACCCTGAAACACTTCCCCCGCTTCGCAGGCAGAGCCGATGATAAGGCCTTCCCTGTGAGCCTTGAGAAGGGACTTGGGAATTCTGGGCCTTCTATAGAAATATTCCAGATGCGACAAGGATACCAGCTTGTAGAGGTTCATTATTCCCTGCCGATCCTTTGCAAGTAAAATAATATGATAGCTTGGCGCCGCCTTGTAATCGAAGCTGTCTCCTTCCGGCACTGATTCGTCGTCGACCAAATATCCTTCAAGTCCGTAAATGATCTTTATGTCCAGCTTTTTCTTTCGAACAAATTTTGCCGCATCGGGGAAAGACTGCACCACACCGTGGTCCGTAATGGCCACCGCTTTATGTCCCCAAGCCGCAGCCGTTTCGATCAAATCCTGCACATCGCAAAGCCCGTCCATGGCGCTCATCTTGGTATGAGCATGAAGTTCTACCCGTTTCTGTTCCGCATTGTCTGTGACCCAGGACACGTTTATCTTTTCTATATCCCTGGCCCGTATCACATTATCTCCCTCAAAGCTGTCAAATTCCAGGGGACCCCGAACCTTTATGTAATCTCCTGTTGAAAGGAATTCATCTATCTTCTTCCTCTTCTTTTCGCTAACAAAGAATTTTACACAGGCCGAGTCGGAAAAGTCAGTGATCAGATACGAGACCAACTGCTTTTCATTTTTTGTGCTTCTGGCTTCCTTTTGAAAAATCTGACCTTCCACGACAACAGTATCGCTGCCGGGAACAATTTCCGAAATGGGTACTGATGGCTCTTCTATTTTCTTTCCCATGATCTGATTGCCGACGATAGGGCTCTCTTTTCTCTTCCTACCGCCGTTTCCCATCCGGAAACCGCCTCCGCCGTTATCGCTCTTCCCGTTTTGCCCCTGCTCTAATAGGCGCAATACCTCTGCTTCCGGAGGCAGAGTATCCATATATACGAATCGGACCTCCGCGCCGGATATCTGGGGAAACG
>FZPS01000089.1_pt49 | contig 18507 bp, 11 predicted proteins | sample 1817821 | NCBI WGS metagenome assembly FZPS01 (sample SAMEA104158645, study PRJEB21678) | metagenome | place: Germany | collected 2015-04-21
AATGGCTTTGACCTTCAGGATATCGCTGACAAATTCGTCAAATGGATGTATGAAGGTTACTGGACACCATGGGGCGAGGCCTTTGATATTGGAGGTACAACTCAAATCGCCATCTTACGCTTAAAGCAAGGAGTTGATCCCCTAGAAGCTGGACCTGCGGATGAACGCAGCAACGGCAACGGGTCGCTCATGAGAATTTTGCCGTTGATATTTTATGTAGAGAAAATGGATAAAGAAGAGCAATTTGAAATCACTCACCAGGTCTCGCGCATAACACACGGACATATAAGATCGCAAATGGCATGCGGAATATACGTTCAATTTGGGATAAATTTGTTTAATGGCGACGCCCCTGAAGCAGCTTACGAAAAGATGAAGGATACCGTTTTGAAATATTATTCTAAAGAGCCATACATTGAGGAATTGAGTCATTTTAGCAGAATCCTTGCATCCGATATTTCATCTCTGCCGATTGATTCCATAAAATCAAGCGGTTATGTCGTAGATTCGCTGGAGGCCTGTCTGTGGTGCTTTCTCAATAACGATTCCTACAAAGATACTGTCATAACCGCAGTAAATCTTGGTGGGGACACGGACACCATTGGCGCCCTTGCCGGCGGATTGGCCGGCATATACTACGGATATGAAGGCATTCCCAAGGAATGGGTACAGAAGATCGCTAAAGTAGATGAAATAATCAAGCTGGGAGAAAGGCTGTATGAGGCGATTTATGGAATATCTTAAAGTCTATCCTGCTGCAATATGTTATACTATGTGAAATGTGATTCTACCATGTACTTAGTGTATGACTTCTTTACACAGTCCTAGCCGTAAGTTGTAACTTCTCTATCTAAAACATCTTAAAGCGGGATGCTTACAATTTTAACTATTATCTAGAAGTAAAATTTTACAACAAACACACAGCATCACTTACGTCATTCCCAGCGCTTTCATCGCTGCTATCATAGGATCCGAGAAGAAGATTGGGTCAACTCGCTCGATGATGTCGCCCGACACTTCCAAAAAGTTCCGTTTGTTTTCCAGTGGAATTAGCGCACGCCTGGCACCGTTATCCATACTAACCTGAAGAGGCTCTATCAGAGAGCGTAATGACTTGATATTGCCTTGGATGCTGAGATCTCCTAATATCACAAGGCCCGCCAGAACTGACTGCTTCTTAATGGCAGAATACACCGCAACGATAAAAGCTACGCCCGCCTCGCACGGCACATGGTTACTAAGAAGGTCGATGGCCTCAACATGGAAGTCGGTTGTATCTATCTGCTGAGAGATGCCCATCCTTACCTTCTTGGCCGACAGGTAGGCGAAAGCTCTCTGGACTGACTCTTTCATTATTCCATCGATGCCGCCAGCAATCCTCAGTTTGCCAGTGCCAGGAGAGCATCCAACTTCCAGGCGATAGAGACCAACCTTACCCTGATCATCCACGGATGCAGCATATACTGACCCAGGGGCAAGAGGATCGGAAGAAATCATATCTCGCCCACCTTGCTCCGGAACACCCACAAATTTTTCCTCTCGTGTTTCATTGTCGATGTAAGAAAAAGAGGTTTGGTGATACTCAAAAGAGCCCAGTTTCTTGAGCTGTTCTTTGACCCTTCGTCGCCCCTCAAGGGCCAGTTCAACAATTTCTGCAAGTTCCTCACGGCTCATCTCGCCGTGAGGATAGATGAGCTTGATCAGCCCTGAGACTGTTTTTCGAACTGCCTTCACATCTCGAGCATTTAGATGCGATCCAAGGGAAAAATGGCGATCTATAGCTTCAGTGAAGCCATGTTTTCTCAGCTCGCGAAGCGCCTCGGCAAAATAGTCAACTACAAATCCATAATGAGAAGTGAAATATTCGACTCGCATCTTAGGAATCTCCCACCCTGGGATATAGAAATGAAGGCGGTCAAGAAAAGCCATGTCCTCTCGAATTACTTCTGGCATAGGCATGAAAAGATGTGAGGAATGTACCATAACCTCTACTGCCTGATTGGTGTTACCAAACAGGGCTATCGAGGCCATTCCGGTAAGGACATCTTTCCCACGGGCGAAAGCACCCGATTCGCAATAGGTTTTGAGTGTTGTGATCACCTCTTTCTGCATTTTCTGGAGATCCGCTACCTCATCAAATGCTACAGCGTCCCAAATGCCTACCAACCCCATCTTGCCGGTCGCCATGTTATAAAAGAGATTGGCAACTGTGGTAGGACCAGTAAGAAGGATCACGTACGGCGAAAGCTCCTGATAGGCGTAGCTTTTGCCTGTTCCGCGAGGCCCCAGTTCAACGAGATTATAATTGTGTTCGCACAGTGGAATCAGTCGCGCGAGAAACAACATTTTTAGCCTACGATCAAAGTTTTGAGGCTCAAGGCCGATGGTCCGCACAAGTAAGTTGAGCCACTCATCCGTCGAGAACTCGCGACGACATTCCCGAAACTCCTCTAAGTCAAAGGTAGCGATCTGAATGGGCTTCAAATTGTCAATCCAGAACGGGCTTCGCTTGCCCTTAGCATCCTCGTCGTACTGATGACGGATGTCAATTTGGGCCCAGATGCCGCCCATTAAGAGGCGGTCGTAATCGCGCAGAAAATGTTCTGGCACATGAACGAACTTATGGCCAAAATTGACCAGTTCTGCCCAGTGTTTGTCGTCATCTGACACATAACGAACCTTTACCTTATCGATAAAGGTATATTTGCCCTTCTCCTTGACCATTGATTGGGCTTTATTGGCCTCGTCAGGTCTGACGAAGTTCGAGCTGATCGTAGTGTTTACGACGCGAAGGCCAGCCTCAATGGCAGCCTGATCGTCAGTGGCACAATATTTTCCGAGAAGATATTCCAACACGAAGACTGGAACGTTTGCCCCAACCTTCACCTTCCGGACAAGATCTTTTCGGACAACCTTCCCTGCAAAAACTTCTGTGACCTTACGATCAAGTTCAGACATCGTTCATCATTCATCCTTTGCCTTCACATTGCAATGGCTACTTCAATCTTGTCGAGCCGTGACAGTTCAAATCCTGTTGCAGCGTCAAGCAAATATAAACTGACACTTTTTTGGTCCGGCTCCTCAATAATCATGAGGGTAACCGTGTTGGGCACGATTTTTCTCTTGTTTGCCTCGTCGTTCTTAAGAATCACATCGCCTGTGGCTTCTTCGAAGCCGTATGAGGCACTGACGGCGCGTGAAATAACTTGTCCCTTTGCGCGTAACTCAACATGTACCTTAGGCGGGGCAATATCGAATAACCCAGTATTTTCACCCGTAATCTGGACCGAGAAAAACCGCGTAGAAAGCTTCTGGCTCCCGGGTATAAGTTTCCAGTCGATCATCGGATGTAGATCCGATGACGGTTTTGCCGATGGGGTTAAAATAATGACTGGAATAAGTAATTCCTGCGGCGAAAGACCCCCATGAAAGTAGGCCCTCGCACCACCTTTACATTTGAAGCAAGCAAAGGTCCATGGGGTGGCCAAGTCAAATTCGCCTTCCATATTAAACCTGGTGAGGGGCACGCGAAGGAAGGCATCACTCACATTGCCGCCATTCCCCACCCACACCCGACGGTGAAGAAATATAGTCTCCCCACCTGGTGCATCTATCTTCATATCCTCGCTTAACTCCTCACCAAAAAGGTATCCATGATCTGCCGCAAGAACGATTCGCTGAATGCCCAAATCCAATAGCACTCGAATCCCCCGCCTAAGGTCGTTCAGGACGCCATCCATTTGCCTCCTTGCTTGAGCGATGTTATCCTGCTCACAAAGCTGGTCAATCTCCTGCGAGGTCACGAGAATCAGCTGTGCATTTGCGATTTCCTCTCTAACCTTCTTTTGCGGTTTGGGCAAGAGACTATCCAGCTTGGTGTCGAAGACATTTATGCCTGCGTGTTTCTTTAGAAGCTCGACGCGGTCTTTGCGATCCTTAACGACCGTTCCAGCAATCTCAAGTGCCAGCTTGCCACCGCTTGCTGGCACAACCTTGGCGGCGTCGTGAGCGTTGGGTAAAAGCGCGGCCATCCCTATCTCGGTGATAGTAGGAACCGCTGCAAGGGCAACATATAGGTTCACATCAAGATCTTCCTTAAGCAAACGCGCCAGCTCTCTGCCCATTTCAAACCGAAGCGCGTCCACCCACACGTAAGCAATCTTCTCGTGTCCAAGCGAAGACTTCACGTGTTTTTCAAAGACTTCTCGTTGGCGTAAAACGCCCTTGTCGGGCGCACTTTTTTGGAGCTGAGCCAGAAAGAGCCGTGCCATATCAGAGCCTACTTTTACATAACGCTGCCTGGCCCTGATAACCAACTTTTCAATGTTATCGTGGTCCTCGCCATATGTTTCGTAGTTGTACCAGCAGCTTTCCATGTGGCGATGGCAGGTATCGAGCAAACACCAAGGCTCAGTGCCTTCGGCATATTCTTTAATCATTTCGGTAAATGAATCTGGAGTTTTTTTGAGCGCCTGCTCTATGCGGTCCGCCTCCAACAGGACTTCGGCGGCTGAAGCAACGAGCGCCCAACGAGCTTGAAGCCAAGGATTCACATCGCACCAAAAGCCAGCCTTGCGCGATTCAGCCAGCGTGAGGATTTCAACGTCAGCCTCCTCCAAGAGCCGGCTTTCGGCATGACGCAGCAGTGCTTTTTCTATGCTTTGGAAGGATTCGAGCTTTTCGATTGCCCTCGGATCGAACTCCAAAGCAGTCAGATCAAACTCCTGCTCGACCCGTTGAGCAGCGGCCACGTAGCTTTCCCGCGTATCCCGGCGCAGACGCCAAGCCTTGGCCAAGGCCTTACATGCATCAATAGTTACTGGCGTAGAGGCAACCTGAACAGAAGATAGTTTTGACGGAACAGCACCGCCGAAGCCGGAAATAAGGTCAGTCATAAGGACATAGCGGGCGAAATGCTGGCGGAGATCGGCCAATTCCATCTCACTAAGGGCATCAAAGCCGAAATCTCGCCGCAAAATCTCTACAAGCTCACTTCTTGCTCCCTTCTCGATGATGCTCTCGTCAAAGCGGTCGCTATCGAGGAAGTAGAGGGCGATCTCCTGTGGGTTGCCAGTGTCAAAGATAAGGACAATCACACCCTTGGATATTTCACCGCCCTTATCGGCCAAGGTGTTGAGGTCGGCCAAGGTTAGCTTGCCTGCTTCAATTTGCTTCTCCACCTGGGTAGCGACCTCTACACCCAAAACATCCTTGAGTGCGTTCCGCGCCACAACAGCCAAGCGGGTATTGCGTGACGGCGGCTGTTGCCCCGGTTGCATGACCACGCCCGCAGCCTCAAACTCGATGAGCGCGTGATGCGTTTCCTCTTGGGCCATAGGGACATAGATCACTAAACGTGGAGGTTCCTCGCCATCCATGAACCCCCTCTGGTCGATTTCCCAGCGGAGACGGATAAAACTTCCCTCATAGCGGAGGACGGTAGTGTCAGGCAACTCCAAAGCCTTTACCACCTCGGAATAGGCGGCGTCTGGGTCATACCACACTACGAGGCCGTTATCGTCAACCTGTTTTTCTATCAAGCCTATGAGGTGTTCCGTAACAACGCCGCGGCTCATCTCTTCACCTGCTCCTTTATCGAGGCCTTGGAGGCTCCACTTCGCAAAGGTCTTCTCGCCCGTGAGCAATGGCAATAGAGCGATCTTTACGGCATAACTCCTCCACGCGCTCTGGCCAAAGCTGATACGCTATATACGACCAGTCGTATTTGCCCTCTCGAAGCGCCTCCCAGTATATTTTGGCCTCCCTCAAAGGGACCAATCCCCACAAGGGGGCGATGTTTAGAATAACGCCGTCGTTCAGATCGAAATCGATGTGCAAGTTGGCAGCGCGTCGCACCTTTTCCTCAAAATCACGCAGTTCAGAGACAAATTGCTCCTGGCGATCGATATCTTTCTCGAGTTGCTTCGCTTCGCGGCCTGAACTTCCCACGCTTTCTCTTCGCCCTCGGAGGGTTTTCAGGCGATCCTCCTCCAGGCGGATTTTGGGTTCCACATACTTCAAAAGGGCCTTAAACAAGATGTCTTTGTCCAGTCGGTGGTAGTAAAGCCACAGACCGTAGCTGCCCTTGGCAGAACGCAAATACCAGTAAATGGGCCGTTTACGGTATTTTTGAACATGCTCCTTAAAGAACTTATCGGTCAGGTAGTCCCTGAGCGATAAGAGCGGATCGCCATTAGTGTTCAAAGCTTGCTTAACCAGATGGGCGGCCTCATCCTCGCCGAACATTATATCCAGCGCACATAAGACCTTGGAGGCAATGTCGTCATGATGAGTCGGGTCCACCACAAGCAAGCCATCCTGGTCTTCGAGAGCCTGCAACTGTTCAGCCGTTTTGCTATCAAATCGGCCCCGACCAACGCCATTTTCGATGCCAGGGCGAAAATGCCCCATTATGACGCCCACGGCGTAGCTGATCCAGGCCTTGGCAAGAGCCTCGCTCGACCATGTCGATTCAGAGGGTTCCTGCTCGGCGAAACCTCCCGGCTCTATCTCCTCCGAATCATCGTCTAATTGAGGTATGCTGCCCGTTGCCAGTTCTGCCTCGATTGCCTGGCGGTCTTCGTCTGAAATACCATATAGCCGATAGACCTCCTCATCGATCTGCCGCTCAATTTCAGCAAGTTGGACATGGCGCTCGGCGGCCTTTCGGGTGCCATCGGGCCAATCGGGTGGGGCGACGAAGTCCCAGGTTGTCTCGTCTTCTTCACTGGCGATCTTGGTGAAAGTTATAGCCTGATGGACCAAAACGCTTAATGTTTCACTTAAATGTCTTGGAACCGGAGCCAATGATACATCCCCAACTTGAAAGGTTATTGTTGGAGCAATAATAGATAATAATAAAATAAACGGTTGCGAGTTCACTATTCCCAAAATTTGAATGTTATCCTTTCCAAAAGCAGCGGGGCCATTACAATCAATTATGAAGCCATCATGCATGTATCTGGCTGAAAATAGCTTTGAGGAAATTCGGTTAAAAGTCACCCCGCGGCGGAAGTAGTAGTCAGTGTTTTGTGGCCGCGAATAGGCCTTGCCTGTTTCAGGGTTGATAAAATTGCGAATTTCTGCACCGTTTCGTTCCCAGTTAACCACATACTCCTGGTTGCCATACCATCGCTTGAAACCGCCGCCCTTCATATAGGGAAACCAGCGCTTGCCGGTGGCCTGGGCTTCCCGTGTGTTCTTGCAACCAAAGCCAATTCTGTCAAGCCCCGCTTCCCACCAAAAACGAAGGAATCGGAAGTTGTCTCCTGTTTGCAAACCAACTCGCGGCTGGGCAATCTCGCCCAGTTTTGGAAATTTCTCAAATACCTCCCTTAAGCCCGGCGTGATCCAATACACCCACGGGCTGCCGGGGATGGCGTCGAAATCGCCTTGGCTGTATCTGTAAACAATAGGATCGTCCCAACCAGCACGCAGGTTAATTAGCGCTTCCTCAAACCTCCTGCGCTTCGCCTCGCTGTCTGGCTCCTTCACCAACCTAAAATAGGTGCCAACAGCGTTTTGACGCACCTTAGGGTCTTCCTCTTGGCGGAAGACATATGCTGAAGTCTGCAATGTTCCAGGATTGCCTACATCGAAGAGCGCAGGACCAAGATGCGCCATGGACTCGATAACCGCTTCTTTCCTAATGGATGTCCGCAGTTTCTCATGGGAAGAAATGAACATGAATGAATGCATGGTGAGCATGCCCACCCGCCCCTTTGGACTGGTGAAGTTAAGGCACCGCTGAATGAATGCCACGTAAAGATCGCTTTTCCCGTCAGGGTAACTTGCTGCCATAAGCGATTTCAGTTTTGCATTCATTTTTCTTGCGGACATGTACGGCGGATTGGTCACCACAACATCGTATCGCTGAGCCATCAGGTCAAGCAAGCGCAGGCCCTTGGCGGCTTCACCGGCAAAGAACGTCTGCTCCGCTTCGGCTCCTGTGTGGTCGCGCACAAAGGCATCGAGCTCCTGTTTAATTTGGCTTTCAAGCTTTTCCCAAAACTTTTGCTGGCCGGCCTCGACTTCAAACTGCTGCTCCGCAAGCCCAGGAATAAGAAGCTGCCTGCCTTCGCGCTTATATCGCTCATGTTCTTCGGCGATAAGTTGCCTAATGTCTTCTTCCAGTCTAAGAAGAGAACCGAGATGTTCTGACTCTTTAAGCCGATCCTGCAGGGCAGTAAGGATGCGCTTATGGGTAGGGCCGAGTTTGGCCCGCTCTATAAACTGTTTTAAATTATCCCCGTCCAGCATGTGGACATTTGCGCAGGCAAGACGGCTTTCTTTTAGCTGCACCTTTGGGTTTAATGTCTTGGCCTTGAGGTAAAGCGTAAGCGCGGAAAGTTGGACAGCCCGCAAATCAATATCGATCCCGTGGAGGTTGTTGGCTATAATAGCGGCTGGAATCTCGCCTTCGGATTCAACAGGTGGTTTTTCTGGCCAACCTGGTTTTCCGGCATTGGCCATTTCTTCCCGGTACATCTCAACGAACAGGTCGAAGGCTACCAGGCCAAAGTGCATGGTGCCGCAGGCAGGATCGAGAAAGGTAATTTCTTTTACGGACTTTATCCTCTGCCCTTTGTTGTTTGCCTTCTGGCGGTAATCAAAGGGAGCTATGTATGAAAGCGAATTGGCTAAGTTAGAATCAGGATGCAGTTCAAGCCAAAGGCGACCCAATGTATTTTCCACCAGAAACTGGACAATCCATTTAGGAGTAAAGAGCTGTGTTACCGTAGATATGTCTCGTGCCTCAAATTTCTTCTTTGAAATACGAACCTCACGAAATGCCTGCTCTAATTCTTCCGAATTGAACCCCTGATACACCCACCCAATTGTTTCTTCATTTCCAGGCTGCCAGGCTTCTGTAAGGTTGGGATCGTTAAGCAAGTCCACGAGTTCTTTTAAGACTCTTGGCCGGGGAAAGAAACGGCTGGGGAGGGAATCGGGGTCAAAGAGAACCTGCACCTCCTCGGACAGTTTACGACACTGGGCAAAAACGAAGGACCGATAGGCCCGCTGGCGTGGCCCTTCCCCTCGGCCGTTTTGTGGCAAGTCTCCCTTTTCATAATCCGGGAGATGCGCTTCATTTCCTGGTTCAGTAAGCCACATCTTAAAGCCGTTTGAATTCCCCAGGCGGGATATGGTTTCGCGAATAAGGCTCCGAGCTTCAAGCATCTTAAAAGCAACGAAGCGGTTGAGCCATGTGAAAGCCGTTTCTCTTATAAACTGATCGAGGGCGTCAGCGGCAGTTTGCCCTTCCGCCCCGAAAAGCTTGAGGTGATCGAGGAGAGCCTTTCGTAGCTCTTGTTCTTCTCGGTCGAGGTGTCCCATGCGGGTCTCGTCTTCAATAATGAGATGGCCATTCTTACCAGAAGCATAAATGCCAAAACGGCCCTGCAGTTCCTCTTTGATCGACTGCTCCAAGAGACTACGACACTCAAGAACCACTGCTCGAAGTTTACTTCGTATATTTTGATCCATATATCACTCCACCACGATCCTCACGCCCTCATCGAGCAATTTGAGCAAATGCTCCTGCAGCCTGGCCACGGCTTCCTTGACCTGATCCGCCGACTCAAAAGGACCTGAAATAAAATCAGATACCCGAACGCGTTTGACCTTCACCCCCTGAGGTGTTATCAAACGCTGGATTTCAGAAACGACCTTGGCAAAAAACCCGCTAAGGGCTGCTATGTCTGACTCCATCTGGTTTATGTTGGCATGGCACGCGCTACATGTAAGGCTCATCTCTAGGAAATCGCTTTCTGCGCAAGCGCGCGACACAAGCGGCTCAAGCACCGGTTCACACATAGACTCAGGCACCTGTTCCCATTCCTGGCGGCTCTTAACCCTCTCAATGGCATCTTGATACTGCCTGGCTCGCTCGGCATGAATTTCTTCATAAAGAGCACGGTATGCGGCCACGATTTCTTGCGCTTTTGCATCGATCTCCGTCATATGCTCAAAAAAGGTTTCTGATTGTAAAAGTTCTCGAAGCCGCTTACCTTTCTCGGCAATTTCGGCCTCACCGTGCGTTTCAAGCTGACGCACCATCTCATTGGCAGCCAACCTTGCCTTTTGTAGGATTCCCAGACCTTTTTCACTCAGGCATTCAGCGATCTTGCGCATGCGTTTACGGCTCTCTTTAATATAAGCCGTGCTGCCTACCAGAAGGTTAACGCAGTCGTCGGCAGAACCTTTTTCAATGTTCGTAAGGGTTTCTATGTATTCCTTGATGACAGACACTACGGGCAGCTTCAAGGCCTCAGCTTGTGCAATGATAGGTATAACTTCCTTGATTTCAGCCTCAGCGTATTGTTTTGCAGCCGTAGCGATCGCGCTTCTCTCCACGTTCACAGTTTTACCCGTCAGAGCCTCAAGGCTTTGGACCGCCTGCGTTAGTGTCTTCAAGTCAATTGGTTTAACCGGAGTAAAAACGGCAGATTTGAACTTCATGTTGTTGACGAAGGGTTCCCAACTCCGCGGGTCACTGTAAGAATCGAACTTCTGACCACCGAAGGAAACTTCAATGACCCCTGCACGAAACAATACGGCGAGGACCAATCTCAGCATGTCTCGTTCCCATCCATAGGGCGTCCCCTTAAACCAAGCCTCGAGAGCTTTCCCAAAGCAGGCTTCCCGGTTGCCGTATTCATGCTGGCTGACCAAGTAATCGCGCACCTCCTTGGCCACATAAGCATCTGGGTTTGGCACATAATTCGAGCCTTCTTTAATAACAAGTCCCAAACCATCTCCACCCACATAGAAAATTGACGGAAGTGCCTTGAGATCAGCCGCCTTAAGAAACATTTCTGGCTCATCTCCACGCAAAGGTCGTGACCCCATTTCTAACTTTGGGTAAAGGTCGGGAACGACTTGGTCCAAAAGCTTTCTGATTATCTCACTAAGGCTCTTGCCGAGAGACGAGGCATCCTGCGCCACGCCGCGAAACATGCCAATCCCCCTTTCGAGGGCCTCTACGATCTTGTCATGCAGCCGCGATTCATAATTTAAGACAAGGTTTTTTTCGTCCTGAAGGCAAGCAGCTTCATCTGAAGAGATTTTGCTTTGAGCTCGTAATTGATCATACTTCTCAACCATTTTTCTCGAAGCGAAAAGCTGGGCAACAAGCTCGTCGATCTCTGGCGTGAGCGAAAACACCCAGTAGATGTCATTTTTGTGGCCCCCTTGGCGGCTTTCATCCCGCGCTTCGTCAATGCGTTTGGACAACTCAGTATCGTCTTCTGCCTTAAATAGAGTTAGTATAATATCACCTTCATCGCCAACAGCCGTGCCATCGACGCTGATGCCAATTCGAAAAGTGCGGCAATTTCTGTGGTTATACGTGCGAAGTGCGGGTTCGCCAAAAATCTTCCGCAGGGTCTCGCGGATAATCTCATTTCGATCGCGGGGTTTAGGGTCATAGGCCCTCTTCTCGGTTTCCCAGTTTTTCTCTTGAGCGGTTTGGAGCTTCCATCCATCTTCAGTGTTGCGGATAAACTGCGCGGCGTGAAGTTTCTTTACAGCCGTTTCTACCTGAGGTCGCGGAGTTGGGTCTCCTACTCTATCAACCAAGAAAGCGGCGATGTTCGCTTCTGTTCGAGGCAGGTCTCGCACAAATTCCAAAAGACAAATCGTCTTTGCAACCCTAAGAGTCCATTGCCCATCTGGGTCTCCCTTGAATCGCTCACTGATTTCGTGAATGTCGGTTCGGCGTTCATTGGAGAGGTTGCCCTCGATAAGTTCGTAGACTCGATCTAACGTGACAAGGGTGCCAACCGGGCACTCCGCGAGCTTGGTCCGATCGGACACAAGCATCTCGTAAGCCTGCTTAATAACCGTCCGATTGCTTCCACCAAAATGCCTGGGGGCACCTGGCTGGAGGCGAATCCCCGACATAATGCTGATGCAGATGTCGATATAATGCGGAGGGTAAGGGTAAAACTGAATAAAGTCCTCCTCGCTGATATCCGTACGGCGCGAAGTACGCTCAAGTCTAAGTGCGGCGTTCAAAGCACCCTGATTTCTGTTGTAAAGCTCCCTGAGAAGCGGAACGGCGTCTTCCTTTTTAGCCAAGACTCGCCGTGTAGCAACTTCGCGGATGTCCGATGGCGCAAGATCAACACGATAGCGGAATCGATCCTGGAGTTTTGCAAATTCGACACGCTTTGAGTCAATGGCAGCCACAACCTCGTCAAGCTTTTCCTGAGAGGTTACAACAATCCAACACGGTGCGGGTATTTTTCCGGCTTTCAATAAATTTCTGCCGACCCTGCCAAATTCCTCGACTGTGGCACGTAGATCTTCAATCTTGTCACTGCTCCTGGCCACGTGCTGGCCGACCTCGTCGATAATAAAGACAACTGCCTTTCCAGGACGCCTGCGCCCAAAGAGTTCAAAGGTTCGCTGAACGACCTTGCTGACGCTGATCATCGCATCATGATTGCGTTGCGTGCGCGCCCATGAGTCAGCCGCTGGATACGTATTTGGGTTAAGTTCGTGCAATATCGCACTTGCACGGGATATACGTTGTGCGCCCTTCCGAACGATGCGCCACTCCTGTCCGTGAATCTCTTTGCATTTGGCGATGAACTGCTCTAACTTTCCTTCTGCTTCAAGCTCTATCTCAAGCTCGGCGATGTCGAAGTCTTCGGCATAATCGAGCTCACGCAAAAGAGCTGTGTAGATAAACTCGGATATCCGTTGGGTAAGTGTGTTCTGCTCCTTGGCAATATCAAAGAGGATGACCTCAGTTGGATATCTTGTGTTAATAAAGTCGATCAAATTCGCAACTTGCTCGTCACCAATTTGTCGTTTGAACAAAGCTGAGAAGTCATATCCAAGGACTTTTTTATTCCCTAAGGCGTATCCGAGATTCTTGGCAAATGAACTTTTGCCTGAACCAAAAAAGCCTGAAATCCAGACGCCTATGCTCTCATGAGGCTCCGATGGGACTTCGGCGATAGCCTTTAAAATAGTAGCATACTGGTCACGGATGCTGTCCGTAGCGACGTATTCGGTGATTTCCGAATACACGGACTGCTCATCAGCTTGATCGACCTGGATGATCTCTTCGATCTTCCGACTTAGATCCCTCGAAAGAAGCTTACCAATTGTTTCCATGTGCTCTCCCTCGGTTTTATCCGTAGATTTTAACTCGATAGTTTCCCAAAATATCCCTACCCTTCAAAGCCATAAACCGCAATCCCGTCGTTCCCTCGATAGAGCCGGGGTAAAAAAGGATTGATACTAACGATACTCTCCCATACATCTGATTCAGGAGCTTTGACACGTGATAGATGCCGGGAGCCATCGCCGCCGCACGAATCAGAAAGACGATGTCCGTCGATTTATCCAGTGATTGAAGACGCTCCGTTAAAAGGTCGGCTAAAGGTCGCCAATCCCGGTCGGACAGGTACGTTGTAAGCTGCTCTTGAGCCGCAAGGTAACCTCGGTCCTTTTCGAGTTCCACAACGGCTTCGATTCCCTCGGTCTCCTCGACGGCTTTCCAAAGTAAATCAGACATACGAATTATCTGAGTGTGTTTACCTCCTTCTCCGAGACGTGTTGCCAACAACCTCGCTTCACGCCTGAGTGCCCACTCTTCTTCCGGGTCATACCTAAAAATGGCGAACGGCAGATCGTGATAAACGCTGATCCGAGGCGGATCGGCCTTAAGGTCGTCCTCGAGGACTTTTATGCGATCACTGAGCGATGACATTCACATACTCCTCCAGGGTAGTCGCTGGGAAGGTTAGACGCGTAACACTACCTGCTACGTGGTATTCGAGGAGGCCTTGTTGGTGCGCCTCTAAAAGAAAGTGCTCCACTCCCTCCCTGGAAAGAAAGAATAACTTCCAATCGACTAAGTCAAGCAGCTTGGTTCCCGATGGTTCATGTTGCTTCAAATAGAAAGCTATATATGAAAATGCTTGGACAGGCAAATAAATTGGGGCAATACGTTTCTTGGTTGCTCCCTGTAACACACCAAAATCGCGAAGAGTTGAAAGCAAACCTCGAGCGACTCGATGAATGGTATACTCCCCCCACGAACCTGAAGTCTTGCCTTCGTCAACCCATTTCCTCAGAGTTTGTTCGACCTCACAGACGTCAACGTCCATATATCCTTGCGCACGCTTAGGCACCAGAAGATTTATGACCACATCCCTTAAAAGCGAGTCCGCACGCGCCGTGTGAAAATAAAAAATTCGGTCAAGGATGTTTCCGTCAGATTGCCGTTTCACGAGAGCGGCCAAGGCTCGCGCAACGTTTTCCTCAGTTAGATATCTTTGCCGGAATATGTCAAGGATATCTTCTGCTCGAGATCGAGATGTTTTACCAAGCAAATTTTGATGACGTATCCGATGGATGTTTTCGCTGATAGAAAGTTTAGGGTCCCATACGGAAAAAAGAACCTTCGTATCTGGAAGGAGGGCCCCCGCCTTGATGATCTTGCTGCTATAGGGATGCACTCCGATATCACCCTTTCTGCCAAATTTTGCCTTGATTTTGGTCTCGGCTGATCCCGTAGCTTGATTTCGTTTATCCATCGGTTTTCTCTTTTGGAGTGGATTGGCTACCAGCTTCACCAGCACTACCTGATTGAACCCACTCATCAACCTCTGAAAGCTTGAATCGAAAAAGTTTTCCAACCCGATGAGCTGGCAAACCCTTCTTTTCTATCCAGCGGTATACGGAGCTTTTATTCACGCCCAAATGGGCGGACACATCTTTTATGCCAATCCATCGTTCTTCTGCTTTCATCTTGTTCCCCTTCATCTTTTGTTGGCCTAATAAATATATGTAAATCTACAGTAGTATATATAAATGTACATAAATAGATCAATATCGTCAAGAGCAAAAAGGTTCTATTTCAAATAGCGCGGAAGACCTCCGGTGGTAAGAACCTTATCATCATCCTGGCATAAACTTCTACGTTTCTGAGGCCAAAGGAGAAATGCTCTTTAACATCTTTACCTTCGTGTCACATCCTTCGGTAGAGGCGTTGGTGGTCTATTGTCGAAGCAATTTAAGATTAGCTCACACTATTGGAAAATTTTCTAAAGCAATTGCCTTGAACGATGAGGATTTGCACTATTTATTCCTGATAAAGACGCAGGTCTGACGGGAGTTCTATAATAATCTACAGATAAGTACCAGAACAATAACATACAGAAGTGATCTCTATTAAACCTTCGAGGACACCATATCATCCCAAGTCTCACATAAATTCTCTTTTATTCCCTTATTGTTCCCCCAATGTTCCAAGTGTACAAATCATATAAATAAAACTGGAAATATTGCTTTTGAATTTAATATATTTATTATATTTTAGCTTGCCAAATTAAATAACGGGCGCTGATACAATGAATTATTCCTCTGCAAAATAGTCGTATTCTACTTTCTTTATTTGGTAGGTCATTGTTGTAGACACACCTACATTGTATTCTATCATAAAGTCAACCAACATTTGTCCGTCAATGAGAACGATCTTTTTTTGTACGTTTGATATATATTCCCGAGCTTCATTAGTGAACGATGACGTAGTTATAAATACACCTTTTTGGGCTCTTTTCCCATCAAGGGCTCCCACAAACCTTTGTAATTCCGGACGTCCGACAGAATCTCTCCAGCGTTTTGCCTGGATGTAGATTACGTCAAGACCAAGGCGATCTTCGTTGATTATCCCGTCAATACCACCATCACCTGTGCGCCCCACAGCCCGTGCTGCCTCTTTGAATGTTCCACCGTAGCCCATAACGAGCAGCTCTACAACTAAACGCTCAAAGAATTCAGGTGAAGTTTTTTGGATCTGATCAAGAAGTTCACTTGCAAGTTCCAGCTTCAGCTCTTCGTATGCAGTAGCAAGAATTTCTTCTGGCGTCTCGTTAATTTCCTTTGGAAAATCGACAACAATCTCTTGGTTTGTTTCCTGTCCAAACTTGAACTCTCGAAACTCTTTATATTGACTCAAAAACTGAACGTCAATACGGGTAGGTTTTTGTTTAAGCACCTCAATGCCACGATCGGTGATTCGAATGTAACCCCTGCGCGTTGATTCGAGAAGTCCCGCCTTTTTCATATAAGTACGTGCCCATCCAACGCGGTTCTCGAACACTAACTGCTTGCCGCTTGGAAGAAGGGTTTGACGCTCCTCTGGCGTGAGATCAAATTGCTCAGCTAAGATTTCGATAACATCACGCATATAATGCTCCTGTCGGTCTCCTACTAATTTCAAAAGAGGAAGCATAATTTCTTGATAGCTGGGAATGCCCATTGTTCATCCCCTCCTTTTTAATTCAATCATAAAGACTTGTCCTCAACAAAACGCCCTTAACTTTTTCCTAAACAATGGGCTATAAACTATTATTGAGGTCAAAACCTTCAAATGTCCAAATGTGCTTAGAGTGATACCGAAAATGTTTTGCATGCAATATAGATCTTATATTTTTATGTACGTATAATTTGTTCCATCTGTTCGTTGACTTAATATCATGCTAGTTGGTAGTAATGTAAATCGCTACCGCAATTTATTTTTCTTTGCCTTTCGCACAACCATACATTTCTGCTCATGCCTTTATTTGTAGCTAAATTTCACAATCTCTAAACACTGCATAATTTCCATATACCTTTCATGCAACGTAAACAATGTCTATCTCCAATACACTTTTTATGCCTTCATGCTCATGAGTTAGTTGTAATTTACAATTACGCGCAACTAATGTCAAGGTGATATAAAAAAGCGGTAAAATAATATCATAAGTAAATTCCTGATTAAAAATGTTTTGTTCCCGCTGAGGGCGGATGTCGAAAAAAATTATCGGCATTCGCCCAATTATTTTCCAAAAAAGGTTAAAAAGGGGGTTGCATTTTTTAAGCATCGTAATAAAATAGTCACAATCAATCATAATCGATCAATATCGATCAAGGGTGATGAAGATGTTCGCAGAGGAAAGAAGGGCAGCAATATTAGCAAAGATAAAATCGTGCAGTCCTATATATGTTACGGATCTCGTCCAGGAGTTCGGGGTCTCGGAGGCCACAGTACGCAGAGATTTAGCTGTCCTTGAGAGAAGAAATCTTATAAAACGTACCCATGGAGGAGCTATCCCGCCTAATTACGGAATGGAACCTACCTTTAGGGAAAAAGAAATTCGACATTTGGACCTCAAAGCCATGATCGGCAAGCTTGCAGCTTCCCTGGTAAAGGACGGGGAAACGATACTGCTCGACGCAGGCACCACCACCCTACAGATCGCTGTCAATCTTCAGGGACGCAACATAACTGTGGCAACCACCTGCATTGACGTAGCAAATGTGTTTCTCGACGATCCTACAGTGGAAGTATGGATGCTCGGAGGAATTTTAAGGAAAGGTCCCCGCTCTTTGGTGGGGTTTTTAACCAATCAAGCGCTGAATTCTCTTCGCTTCGATAAGGTCTTCCTGGCCGCAAATGCTGTTGATGTAAATTTTGGAGTTACTACGCCGAACATGGTCGAGGCGGAAACAAAGCGCAACATGCTGAAGGCGGGTAAGGAAAAGATTTTAGTGGTGGATCATTCAAAGTTGGGCTTTGAAGGGCTGTGCAAGATATGCGATTTATCAGAGCTCGATTTATTGATAACGGACAGCGAGGCGGATGAGAAACAATTACTTCAGTTGAAGAAAAAAGTAGAAGTTTTAGTAGCCAATGGAAAGGATGATAGGCGATGACATCAATTCTGACTGTTACCCCAAATCCAGGTATAGATCATACTATATTCATATCTGACTTTACAGCAGGGAAAGTCAACCGCGTCAAGGGTGAACGTCATGACGTAGGAGGCAAGGGCTTTAACGTCGCGTCCTTTTTGAAAGACTACGGCATTGACGATATAGCTGCATCGGGATTTTTAGGGCGAGAAAACAAAGATTTATTTGAGGGCTTTTTCATCGAAAGAGAGATTAAAGACGAATTCATATATTTAAATGGCAAAACGAGGACCAACATTAAAATCGTGGACGATATAAAAAATGAAATCACCGATATAAATTTCCCAGGGTTACAGTGTGATAAACAAAGTTGCCATGATCTAAAAGATAAATTAGCCCGTTTAGCCCGAAGGTACGAGGGGTTCGTGCTCAGCGGCAGCCTTCCTCCAGGAGCACCAGCTGATTTTTTTGCCGATATCACATCGACGCTTAAGTCATTGGGGAAATTCGTGGCACTGGACACCAGCGACCAGGGAAAAACTGGGGACTACAGGAGTCGGATTTGGAGTTACCATACCTAACGCTGTTGGTAATCTACCCTTCTACATAATCGCAATTCTTGCAGGCACTATCGTCACGGCGTTGCTGGTAAGTCTACTAAAACCAAGCTTAGCTTCAGCGACAAGCATTAAAAAAGAGAATGATTAAGAAATAAATGAAATTTGAGCCTGTTGCCTGAGCTGAAATTCTTACATTCTCTAAGGGGCCTAAAGCCCTCATCAAAAGAACTCTCAAAGCCATGTGCAACGG
>FZPS01000195.1_pt145 | contig 18477 bp, 19 predicted proteins | sample 1817821 | NCBI WGS metagenome assembly FZPS01 (sample SAMEA104158645, study PRJEB21678) | metagenome | place: Germany | collected 2015-04-21
ATCGTCCCTTGAGATTGTGGCAAGTGAGCAATGGTCCCTATCCGTCAGGAATTGTTGTTTACGCTTGCAATGGGACGCCTGCTGACAGCGTAGTGCTCGGACTCGAAGAGTTAGATCCTTCCGTAGAACTTGTATGTTCGGGAATAAACATTGGTCCAAATTTGGGCGATGATCTAACATATTCCGGGACTGTTGCAGCTGCTATGGAAGGGGTAGTGCTCGGACGCCCTTCTATAGCCTTTTCTCTGGACTGTGAAGACGAAGAAAGCGCTAATTTCAGTACCGCTGGTATGGTTTCGCTGAAATTAATCCAGTGGCTTCAAAGTCATCCCTTGGGTAAAGGGTTGCTTTTAAACGTCAATATTCCGAATAAAGATGCAAAAGCCATTTCTGGGCTTAAGGTCACTAAAAAAGGCCTTAGAATATACGAGGGAAAGGTCAGTAAATTACGAGACCCGCATGGCAGAGTCTATTATTGGATAGCAGGCAAACCGGCAGATCAACTCATTGAGGGTACCGACGTTTGGGCAGTGGCAAATGGCTATGTTTCGATTACGCCGGTGCATTTGGACATGACTCATTACCCTTCTTTGCAAAAATTGAAGAATGAAGGACTGGAGGAAGTGATGTTATAAATGCCGTGGGTGGAGTTGCCTCATACTGCGGATGCCGGCTTAGAAATAAAAGCTTCAGACGCCGAGAGTCTGATAACGGAATCGGCCAAGGCGCTGTATTCTTTTATATTCGGCGAATTTTTGGAAACTTCAAAGTCACAGTCTGGCGAAGAATACGTTGTAGAACTTGATTGCATCGATCTACTCGAGCTTTTCGTGTCTTGGCTGAATGAACTTCTTTTTATATATGAGGTTAAAGGGAAGATATTTTTGCCCGAGAATGTAGAAATTGACTTGCAGGGTGTTAAGCTTCTTGCGAGGGGAGCACTGCAAGATGCGCCTCGCCCCGTAAGGGCAGTTAAGGCCGTGACTTACGGAGGTGCCGAGATCAAGAGTGAACCAATATGGAAATTTAGAGTGTATCTCGACCTGTAAAAAGGAGGTGTTTCCACTATGGCGTTAAAGAGATTGGATCACGTCAGGTGGATGTTGGAAAAGGATTTCAAGGCCGGGATGAGAGTCACAGGGCTCATATACGGAGACTCCTACATAATCCAGGGTTTGGAAGAGGAAGGAGCTTTGGAGCAAGTTGCAAACGTGGCATGCTTGCCCGGAATTTTAAAGCACAGCTACGCTATGCCAGACATTCACTGGGGATACGGGTTTCCTATAGGTGGAGTTGCAGCCTTTTCTATGGAAGAGGGAATCATTTCCCCTGGAGGGGTTGGTTACGACATATCCTGCGGCGTTAGGGTGATGTTGACTTTTTTAGATGAGGATGAAGTGGCATCCCGCATAGACGAGTTAGCGGCTGCGATATTTTCCAAGGTGCCCTGCGGTGTAGGTTCCAAGGGAGCCTTGAAAATAAGCGAGGCCGAGCTGTTAGAAGTGCTAAAGCATGGGGCTGCATGGGCCGTTAAAAAAGGATACGGCGAACGGGAGGACCTTGAATGCATAGAAGATGGAGGCAAGCTTCCTCACGCTGATCCAAGTGCCGTCTCAAGGAAGGCACTGGAAAGAGGCAAGCCTCAACTAGGTACTTTGGGTAGCGGTAACCACTTCCTTGAGATCCAGGTTATAGATGAAGTTTATGATGAAAATGTAGCAAGGCAACTCGGCTTAAATTTGGGACAAGTCACGGTGATGATTCACTGTGGCAGCCGAGGGCTGGGACACCAGGTATGCGATGATTACATAAAGGTCATGCTTAGGGCAATGAACAAGTACGGCATAAGCGTTCCCGATCGACAATTATGCTGTGCACCTTTAAAATCAGAAGAGGCGAAAAGCTACTTAGGTGCCATGCAGGCTGCAGCAAATTATGGCTTGGCCAATAGAGAGGTAATAGGCCAACTTGTAAGGGATGTATTTAGCAGGTTTTTCCCAAAAACTGACTTGAAGCTTCTTTACGACGTTAGTCATAATATAGCCCATATCGAAAAACATGAAGTTGACGGCAAGCTCATGGACGTGTGTGTTCACAGAAAGGGCGCAACCAGAGCATTCCCTCCTGGACATCCGTCTTTACCTGAAAAGTTTCGTCAAGTTGGACAACCGGTGATAATACCGGGCAGTATGGGCACGGAAAGCTATATCCTGGTTGGAACAAAGAGGGGAATGGAAGAGTGTTTTGCTTCAACATGCCATGGCGCAGGAAGGGTGATGAGCAGAAGGTCCGCCATGAAAGACGAACAAGCGGATACTGTTTTAAAAAGGCTTGAAGAAAAGGGCATAAAAGTTATGGCCGAACAAATAAGGACTGTAAGAGAAGAAATTCCAGAGGCTTATAAGGACGTATCGCGCGTTGTAGATGTCGTTGAAAAAGCGGGAATAAGCAGAAAAATTGCCCGAGTACGTCCTCTAGCGGTCATCAAAGGTTAAAGTGCGTAAAATCATTGAATAATCGCATTTAAGAAATACAGAGACGAGGCCAAAGAATGGCTTTCATTGGCCTCGTCTTTTAAATTCATATTTCTAGCCCTTACTTAAGGAACTTAAGGATTTTTCTTTCCTGTTAGCTCGTCGACCTTAATTTTCCAGACCAATACGCGATCCAACATGGCCTTGGAAAATTCAAATCGCTCAGAAGTGTAGTGTCCCATAAAGGTTTCAAGAGCCTTTGTTTTTTCGGCTACATCTTCGACGAATTCCACGACACCCGATCCCATAACGCTGCGATAATGAGTTGTCCAATCACATGATCTCGATCCCTCTATTATTTCCCATTGTGGAACTATGCAAAATGAAACCTGAGGGTTTTGTTTGGCAAATTCCACCTTTTTCCCCTCTCGAGCAGAATGAAGATAAAGATATCCGCTTTGCCATGCGTAATGCATGGGCACCACATAGGGTTCGTTTTCTTTGCAAAGAGCCAAATAGCAAACTTTCCCCTCTTTTAAGATTTCTTCAATTTGTTTTGCATCGGTTATTTCGCGATCTTTCCTTCTCAAAGCAATCCCTCCCCGCCTTGTACCTGAAAGGTTTAGTTACCAAACGGCAATGTGTCCGTCAGTTCGAGGTTCTGTAGCACAGCAATAAGTCCCGTGCTCTGTCTTCCATATTATTTGACCTCTACCGAAGGAGTGGTGCTCCAACTCCACTTTCACGTCGTGTCCTATTCTGGACAAAGCCGCCGGAATGTTTTCGGGTGTTCCGTATTCTATCGATACCACGTTGTCTTTGATCCACTGCCAGCGCGGTGCATCCAATGCCTCTTGAGGGTTAAGATGGAAATCCAGTAAATTTGCCAGAACTTGCACATGAGCTTGAGGTTGCATGTATCCTCCCATGATTCCAAAGGGCCCGATGGGCGATCCGTTTTTTGTTAAAAATCCCGGAATGATCGTATGATAAGGGCGCTTTCGGGGGGCAAGGGCGTTAGGGTGTTTAGGGTCTAAAACGAAGCAATGCCCTCTATTGTGTAATGCAATTCCGGTGCCCGGCACTACAAGACCAGACCCAAATCCCATGTAGTTGCTTTGAATGTAAGAAACCATGTTGCCTTCCTCGTCGGCTGTAGCGAGGTACACTGTATTGCTTTCTGGGACGATACCTGGACCATAAATCTTAGCTTTTTCGCTTATTTCAGTTCTCCTTTTTTGGCCGTAGTCTTCGGATAATAGCTTAGTTATAGGTATATGAGAATAACTGGGGTCTCCTATTAGTGACAAACCATCGGCAAAGGCCAGCTTAATGGCCTCTATTTGAAGGTGATAAGATCTGGGATCCTCTTTGTAGATCATTTCGTATCCTTTTAGTATGTTGAGGGCAATTAAGGCTACAAGTCCCTGTCCGTTAGGAGGAAGTTCCCATACATCTATCCCCCTGTAGTTAATGTGCAGTGGCTCTACCCATTCGGGCTCGAAGGATTCAAAGTCGCTTAAATCAAAATAACCGCCGGTTTGGCGAGAGAAACGCACGATTTTTTCCGCCAGCAAACCCTTATAAAATGAATCCGCCCAAGTATCTCCTATTTCTTGTAGGGTATTTGCCATTGCTTCACATCTCCAAATCTCTCCGGGAAGGGGAGCTCGTCCAAGGGGCGCAAAGGTCTCAAACCAGTGCTGAAATACATCATCTTTTGCGACCTCTTGATACCACTCAAAACGTCTTTTCCAGTTTTTCGTCAATTCCGGGGAAAGGGGATAACCTTCTCTAGCATATTGAATGGCTGGTTTTAAAACTTCGTTTAAAGGCAATTTGCCGAAGCGCTTTACTAGGGTGGCCCAGGCTGCTGGAACACCGGGGACGGTAACGGCGGGCCAACCGATGGGAGGGATTTCATCATATCCTTCGCTTTTTAGTTTTTCGATAGAAATGTTCTTTGACGCAGGGCCGCTGGAATTTAGGCCGTATAATTTATTGTCAATGCAAACTATACAAAAAGCATCCCCGCCTATGCCATTAGAAGCCGGTTCTACGACTGTCAGGCATGCGGCTGTAGCTACTGCAGCGTCTACGGCATTCCCGCCTTTCTTTAAGATCTCAAGTCCAGCCTCAGCTGCTAAAGGCTGTCCAGTTGCGACCGCCCCTTTTTTGGCGAATACGAGGTTTCGCCGTGACGGATATTTATGTGAATAAGGATCAAACCACATAAAAATCACCTCGCATGGTATATTTTAATTAGTATAAACTAATATTCGAAAAGGGGGGTGATGTAAATTGTCCGATATTTTTGACGTTCAAATGGCGGAAACCTATGACGATTGGTACAAGACGCCAAAAGGTAGGCTGGTAGATAAGATCGAGAAAGAGGTCATATACGAATTTTTAAAGCCCCAACCGGGGATGAAGATCTTAGACATAGGGTGTGGAACGGGAAATCTTTCTTTGGAATTAGCCAAATTGGGAGCCGAAGTTACAGGTGTCGATATTTCGGAAGCCATGCTGGTTAAAGCGCGCGAGAAGGCTGCCAAGGAAAATCTCTGCATAAGCTTTTGCCGTGCCGATGCGAACAACCTGCCCTTCGAGGATGAGACCTTCGATGCAGTAGTTTCTCTTTCGGCCCTAGAATTCGCCTCTGATTTAAAGAAAACTCTATTAGAAATTTATCGCGTGCTAAAACCGGGCGGTCGCATGGTAATCGGTCTTATTGGAGGAGGAAGCGCCTGGAGCATGTATTACGAGGAAAAGGCCAAGAAAGATTCTGAAAGTGTCTTTAGACATGCCCACTTTCGAACGTTAGATGAACTTATTGCTGCCATGCCTGGTGAAAACGTTCAGGGCAAGGCGGTTTTATTCGTTCCTCCGGATTTTAATTTCGAGAATGTGGAAGAGGCACTGGCACTGGAAGAAAAAGCTCAAAGGCAGGGCAGGACCGATGGTGGGTTCATTTGTGCCGTGTCTTACAAGCCTTTACCTAAAAGAAAGGAGCTTGATTGAGAATGGGTCATACTGCTTTTTTAATTGTCGACATGCAAAACGATTTTTGTTTGCCAGGGGCGCCCTTTGAAGTGAAAGGCGCGATGGAGGTGGCAAAAAAGATACGCGAAGCCTTGCAAGCTTGCCGAAAACACGGGCTGTACGTTGCACACGTATTCCGCTATTATCGGCCCGACGGAAGCGACGTTGAAATCACCAGATACGATAAGTTCGTGCAGGTCGGTGGGGCCTTGATCGAAGGGACGAAGGGTGGAGAAATTGTCGATGAGCTTAAACCCATAGAAGGCGAATACCTAATTTGCAAGAAGCGATGGAGCGCTTTCTTTCAGACCGAACTAGACAATCTTTTAAAGCGCCTTGGCGTGGATCAGGTCGTCGTTACGGGAGTTCAAACGCCTAATTGCATCAGGGGTACAGTCTGGGACGCTAACTCCCTGGATTACGAAGTTATCGTCCTTACCGATGGGACGGGAGCCAGCAGTCCAGAGGTTCATGAAGCAAATCTCAATGATATGAAAAACATCGGCATTAAGCTGATGACGGTGGAGGAGTTCATCAAGAGCTTGCCCAATCCACCGAAAGACGATTTAGTAGAAAAAATTAGAAACAACGTATTGAAAGCAAAATTAGAAAGTAGAACGTAATAGGACATAAAGCAAATGAGTTCAATGGATTGAGGGTGTTTTCCAGCACCCTCTTATTTTTTTGATTTCCCTTTAAAACCCCCCTATATCGATATGCCAGTTGATAATCATTTTAAGAAAGCTAAATTAACGAGATATATACGATATGGTGCAAAGCGTTCTCACATGTTTATTTTATTTTAATTTCTTATTAGCTTCTTGACATAAGAGATCAATTGTGTTAATCATATAACTAATAGGAATGCAGTATATGGTATTCCAATCATTGCCTTTAAAGTCCGCTGAGGAGAGGGGGTTAACAGATGCAAGTAAATTTTTTTATGTGGATTTGTGCGTCTCTTCCCATATTGGCCATTCTTATCTTGATGGTGGGGTTTAAATGGAGTGCTTCAAAAGCGGGACCGATAGGTTTTTTTGTTGCACTCGCGGTTGCCGTTCTGGTATTTAAGGCAAACTTTCATTTGTTGGCCAATTCAAATGCAAAAGGTTTTGTAATGGCATTTTACGTATTGTACATTGTATGGGGTGCTTTACTACTTTATAATGTTGTAGATATAACTGGTGGAATAGAAAGCATTGGCGCCACCTTTATGGCAATGACGAAGAACAAGATATTGCAGCTTTTAATGATCGGTTTTGCCTTTGTCACCTTTTTACAGGGAGTTGCGGGGTTTGGCGTTCCTGTAGCTGTGGGGGCGCCTTTGTTAATCGGTATGGGATTTGACCCTGTCACTGCCGTAGCTGTAGCGCTAATCGGGCATGCTTGGGCAGTTACTTTCGGTGATATGGCTGCTTCTTTCGCAAGTTTGCAGCAGGCTACGGGGTTGTCTGCAGCTGACTTGGCTCCTTGGTGCGGATTTTTTATCGCTTTAGCAGGAATATTTTGCGGAATGTTCGCGGTGCATGCTTACGGGGGCACAAAAGCTTTGCGCCAAGGAATTGTACCTACACTCGTAGTTTCCCTATCAATGTCTATCTCGCTTTGGTTTATAGCCCAATGGGAACCAACGTTGGCCACTTTTTTGTCCGGGATCATTGGAATGGTTGTTACCGCTGTCTTATCAAGGGTTAAGGTATACAACACCGAGGCCGCGGTAGAAGCTTCGGCCTCTGCAGGTCACTTAACTTCAAATCCCGTAACTGCAAAGGGTAAGGTAGTGGAAAAAAAGATGCCCTTTAACCTCGCCTTTGCTCCGTATTATTCCCTGATCATCATTGTTTTATTTGTCAAGTTTGTGCCCGGTGTTGAGGATTGGCTAAAAAATCTATTAGTTCTCAAACTTAAATTCGGGGAATACTCCACAGGACTTGGTTGGGTTACGCCGGCTGGATCTTCTACAAGTGTCGGTATTTTTTCTCATGCAGGTGCGTTTCTTTTCTATGCATCTTTTATTGGCATACTAATATATCGTGCTAAAGGTATTTGGAAAGCAGGTATGTTCAAGAAACTTCTATCCAAAGTTGTAAAAGGAGGGGTTAACTCCAGTATTGCTACAACTTCTATGGTACTTATGGCTTTTATAATGGTCGAATCTGGTATGACTTACATGTTGGCAAAGGGTGTAGCTGATGCATTGGGTTCTATATATCCTATCTTTATTCCTTTAGTCGGGGTACTTGGAGCATTTATGACAGGAAGTAACACCAATTCCAACGTGATGTTTGGAGCCTTTCAGGTGCAAGTCGCAAATATCCTTGGCATTAGTACGTTAATTAGTGCCGCTGCCCAAACTGCAGGCGGTTCCATAGGCAGCATGTTGGCTCCATCTAAAGTTATAGTGGGCACCTCGACGGTTGGGCTAACCGGACGCGAAGGGGAAGTCATAGGTAAAACGTTAAGATATTGCGTTACCTTAGCGCTGATCCTAGGAATTGTGGGTTGGGTCATGTTGTTTATATTATGCAGGCACGTTTATTAGGATATAAATGGAGGGAGATTTATAATGAGCGGCAAAAAGTCCAGTCCGGTGTTACTGGGATTCGCGCTTCTTGGAATGCTTATTGCACCTCCTCTTTTGCTGTATCCGGCAGTCATTAAGGAGAATGTTGCCTTAGAAGTGATTGGATATCTCGTTCTTGTCATATCAATGTTGATTCCCATTTTTAAAGGGTAATCTCAATATCCATATTGCACTTGACGCGAATGAAAAAATGAGTTATCTTTGAACAAGGATTGGCATACCGTATTCCAAATGCGTGAAAAGGATACAAGAAGATGCAGGAAGGGATAGAAAGGTGAATAAATACCACTTTTATGTTGCAGAGGGCTTGCCAGAAGATAAGGGAAAAGACATAGTAAGAATGGATCCCAAGGATATGAAAAACCTTGGAGTCCAAACTGGAGATTTCCTCTTGATTAAAGGAAAATCGCAAGTAGCTTTAAAGGTTTTTCCTTGCCCGACAAATTTTCGAGGAGCCCGTTTGATTCAAGTTGACAACATAGCTCGAGAGAATTTGGGGGTCAGCATTGGAGATCCAGTTGAAGTAGAAAAAGTAGAACCCACTCCCTTGAAGACGGTTATGTTGGATAGAGGAGGGCTTGCTCCTGATGAAATACCTTCACAAGAGGAACTTAAAAGGCACTTGTTAGGCCGGGCTGTCATTATTTCAAATAAAGTCCCGGTCGTGCTTTATGGTGGAAGTGCTATAGCCCTGAGGGTACAAGGTATGGCGCCTCCAGGGGAGATAGGACTTGTTACAAAAGACACCGCCATCATTTTGGTAGATCAGACTTTGGATTCTAAAAGAGATAGCGTGAGCTACGAAGATATAGGAGGCTTGGATGAGGAAGTTAAAAAGGTAAGAGAGCTTGTTGAACTTCCGCTTACACGTCCTGATCTTTTTAGAAAAGTTGGTATTGAACCGCCCAAGGGTATTTTACTCTACGGGCCTCCTGGCACGGGCAAAACCTTGATAGCTCGTGCCGTTGCGTCCGATTCCAGGGCTTATTTTATAGCAATTAATGGCCCTGAAATCATGAGCAAGTATTATGGAGAAAGTGAAGCCAGGTTAAGAGAGATTTTCGAGGAGGCCAGAAAGAACTCGCCGGCGATAATCTTCATCGATGAGTTGGACGCAGTTGCACCAAAGCGCTCAGAAGTTGTCGGTGACGTCGAAAAAAGGGTTGTGGCGCAGCTACTTTCCTTGATGGATGGCCTAAAATCACGAGGTGACGTAATAGTTATAGGTGCTTCAAACATGCCCGAGTTGTTGGATCCCGCTTTACGAAGGCCGGGCCGATTTGACAGGGAAATCTTTATCGGGGTTCCCGGCACACGAGGAAGAGAAGAGATACTAAAGATCCACACAAGAGGGATGAGCCTGGCACCCGACGTCGATCTCAAAAAAATTGCGTATCTGACACATGGGTATACAGGAGCTGATCTTGCCCAGCTTTGCAAAGAAGCAGGCATGCGCGCCCTCGGGCGTTATATGGACAGACATGAAGTTGGAGATGTTATTGTCACTAAAGAAGACTTTGAAAACGCTTTAAAGGCAATTGAACCCTCTGCCCTTAGGGAAATGGTCGTGGAAGTCCCTTCAGTCGGATTCGAAGATATAGGCGGTTTAAACGATATCAAAAAAAATCTTTTAGAGCTTGTCAAAATACCGCTGCAACATAGCGAGGAATATGAAAGTTATGGTTTAAAAAAGGCCAGATTTATATTTTTCTTAGGTCCTTCAGGAGTTGGCAAGTCATTGATGGCAAACGCCATTGCTAAAGAAGCAGGTCTTAACCTCATACACATAACCCCTCCCATGCTAATATCCCACAAAATCGGCATTGAACAGTCCATAAGTGACGTATTTAAGCTGGCTAAAAGAGTTTCTCCTTGTGTGCTACTTTTCGATCGAATAGATGGTACTGTTCAAACCCTTGGAGAGAGATTCACTAATCAGCTAATTATGGAACTTGATGCAAATAAAGAAGTGAATAATGTGATCATTGCGATAGCTAACTCCCTTAAAGGAATTGACCAATCTCTTATTTCTTCTAACAGATTAACCAAGATGTTTACCTTCAATATCCCTACCATTGAAGAGAGAAAAGAAATTTTAGAAATCATTCTTAAAGATCTGCCCAACCACGAGGTATCGATTGAGTATTTGGCAGAGGTTACGGAAGGCCTGACTGGCGCTGACTTAAAAGCTATCATCGAAAAAGCTTGTCATAGGGTTCTTTCCAAAAAGATCCTAAACAGAGGAGGTGGGGTCCTGACAAATAAGGAGGTATTGGCTGTCTTGAAAGAGATTGATTTTAGACGGGAGGTGCAATTTAATGAATCTCGATGTCAAGAAGTTGTTTGAGGAACCGAGCCTTATTCAAATTACAACTTGGGCTCGAGGCGTTATCGAGAATAAGGACGCAAGGGATGTCGTTTTCGCGCTTGCTAATGCTGGATCCAAAGAAGGTAAATACGTTCAAGCATGGGAAAACTACGTCGATCTTCCCGATAGAGTTGGCGTCCCTGTTCGCGCATACGCCAGGATTAGTGATGAGCCGCTGCTAAGCAAATACGTATACGAAAATGAACACCCTGATGTCGTGGTATTGACTAATGAGGCTCTAGTAAAGGGAAACGACGTATTGCAAGGTATGAAGCCGGGTGGTGTGTTAATAGTCAACACAAAAAGAGACCCGGAATACATTTTGAAGTTTTTAAAGGACACGACCTATCTTGGAACGATCGGGTGCATCGATGCGACTGAAGTTGCCGGACACGTGCAAACACTTTCTGGAGCCGAAGGCGCAACTGATGCGTCAGGCATAGGCGTTGGCGTTGGAGCCGTTTTGGCCGGGGCCGTTGTGAAGGCAAAATCCATCGTTAAGCCAGAGAACGTGCTTTCCTCGGTTCAAAACGAGGAAGCTTGCCGATATGGTTATGATGAAGTTCGCTTAGTGACAGTAAATACGACATTCCCAGAGTTTAAACCGGCTCCTAAGAAGCCATTGGGACCAGAGGACCTTCCTTTTGCGGGCACTGTTCCTTCTGTTGATAAGGAAAACGAAAAGAGAATTACGGGTAATTGGAGGAGCGAACGTCCTGTATGGTCTAAAGAACGTTGTACTAACTGCTTGCTATGTTGGGTAAATTGCCCCGATTCAGTTGTGGTTTACAAGACACCTGAGGCTGCGGATTTCACTAATTTGAAATATTGCAAGGGATGTGGCATTTGCGCGGAAGTATGTCCAACTAAGGCAATAACCATGGTCCCAGAACTGGATTTTGAGGATTAGGAGGTGAGATCCATGGGAAAAAAGAGGCTTATATCTGGAGTTGTAGCCACTGCCGAAGCCGTAAGGCTTGCAGATGTAGACGTGATTACTTCGTTTCCTATAAGGCCCTATACAGGTATAATGTCTGAATTGGCAAGGATGGTGGCTGATGGAGAGTTGGACGCCGAGTTTATCCATGCTGATGGCGAACACGCACAGCTCAGCATAGTGTATGGAGCATCGGCTGCTGGTGCGAGGACATTTACTGGAAGCTCCGGAGTGGGAGTAACATATGCCATGGAGGTGTATTCTCCCATTTCAGGAACAAGGCTGCCTGTTCATATGGCGATTGCAGATAGGACGCTTGATCCTCCCGGGGACTTTGGTTCTGAGCATACAGAGGCCGAATCATGCCGAGATCAATGCTGGATCCAGGGATGGGCGGCTACTCCCCAAGAGGCTCTTGATTTGACGTTATTGTATTACCGAATTGGCGAAGATCCCAGAGTGTTGCTCCCTCAGTATGCTTGTCAGGATGGTTACTTTGTCTCCCATATCGCCGGTGAAGTGGAAATCCCAGACGAAGGTCAAGTAAAAGAATTTTTGCCACCCTATAAGAACAAACATTCGCTCAATATTTCCGATCCTATGATAATAGGCGCTCAGATAGAACCTGAGATGGGACCGCCTCTTCAATATCAACGGTACATAGCCATCCAAGAAGCCAGAAAAGTAATAGCAGAAGCTTACAAAGAATTCGGAGAAATATTTGGTCGCAAGTACAGTCCTTTTGTCGAAGAATATATGACCGATGACGCTGAAGTTGTCATTTTCATTCAGGGAGCTCATTCAGTTACAGCCAGAAACGTTGCACTAAAACTTCGAAATCACGGAGAAAAGGTGGGCGTAGTGCAACTGCGCACCCTCAGGCCTTTCCCGACGGAAATTGTACGAGATGTTTTATCCAGGTTCAAAGCCGTGGGCGCGGTGGATAACTCCGTTAACTATGGCATTGCAGGCGACGGAGGAGTATTGCTGAGTGAAGCCAGGACGGCCTTATACGGATTGGGAGATAAAACAAAGACGGTTGGCTTTGTCGGGGGGCTTGGCGGTGAAGTCATTACCATGGAAGAGTTCTATAAGATGTACGCTAAGCTAAAAGAAATTGCAAAAACTGGCAAGGTCGAAAGAGATTCTTACTGGCTCCCGTACGAGCTTTAAAGGAGGTGAAGGTGATGTTGGAGACTATAAAAACGCTTCGTGATATGCCTAAGGAAGAATACTACGTTCCCGGACATAGGACGTGTGCAGGGTGTGGTCCTGCGTTGGTATATAGATTAGTGGCGAAGGCTGCGGGTCCAAATACCATCTTCGTGGGGCCTACCGGTTGTATGTACGTTGCAAACACAAGCTACGGTTGCGGTCCTTGGGCGGTGCCTTGGATCCATGCCCAAATTACAAATGGCGGAGGAGTAGCTTCGGGCATAGAAGCAGCCTATAAGGCCATGATGAGAAAGGGCAAATACACAGGTGAGCGTCCGCATGCGATAGTCATGGCTGGGGATGGAGGCTCTACCGATATTGGATTACAAGCTCTTTCGGGCATGATTTACCGCGGACATGATGTGCTTTACATATGCTATGACAATGAATCTTATGCTAATACGGGCATTCAGACTTCACCTACAACCCCTTGGGGAGCGGTTACTACGTTTACTCCCTCAGGCCCTGCGGTACCGGAAGGCAAAAGGCTATGGCCGAAGGACAATGCCCAGATGATAGCTCATGGGCATCCGGAGCTTAAATATTTGGCCACGGCCTCTCCCGCTTTCCCGGTGGATCTTTTCAATAAGGTTAGAAAAGGCCTTAATGCAGAGGGTCCGGCTTATTTGCACATCCAAGCTCCTTGCCCCAAGGGATGGCAGTTCCCTTCAAATAAAACCATTGAAATGGCAAAGCTTGCTTTGGATACGGGCATGTTTCAACTATATGAGCTTGAAGATGGCAAGTATAAAATGTCCTACATGCCTAAGGAGCGCAAACCCGTTGACGAATTCCTTAAGCTGCAGGGAAGGTTCAAGCACTTAAAACCTGAACATATCGAAAAAATCCAGAATTTCGTTGATCAGAAGGTCAAGGCAATAGAGATCGAAATAGCAGCTCTGTCGTAAGGTGTAGTTAAGTTGGATTAGCAGAAACAGGCCCTCTTTTATATGAGGGCCTGTTTCCTTTCTATTCTATTTATCCTTCGTTGGAAGTTTCTTAACCTTATCTCCTTTCTTTACCTTACCGCCCTTGGTGACAGCGCAAAATATGCCCTTCTTTGGCATGATGCAGTCGCCGGTTATCCTGTAGATCTCACACTTGCTGTGACATTTTTTGCCGATTTGTGTCACCTCAAGCAAAGCTTCACCTACTTGCAACTTATCTCCGACGGATAAACTTTCCGTATTAAAGCCTTTTACCGTGATGTTTTCGGCAAAACTCCCTGCTTTAAGATCGAGGAGTTTTTCTTGCATTTCTTCTATGTCCTCAAGGGCGAGCAAGCTCACCTGCCTGTGCATGAAGCCTGCATGGGCATCACCCGCCAAGCCAAGGCCTTCGATGAGCAAGGCCTCGCCAACGTCTTCCTTGACGGTGCCCTTTTTCTTAGACAAGCATACCGCCCACACTACGCCTTCGCACATTGTTTCGCTTCGCTTTCTTCCTGCTTGGCGTTGCCCTTTTTGGCCAAATAATCCTCTATGGCTGCCTTGATTCCTTCCTCGGCCAACAAAGAGCAGTGTAGTTTTTGAGGTGGAAGCCCATCCAGTGCCTCGGCTACGTCTTTGTTGGTGACTTTAAGTGCTTCGTCTAGCGTCTTGCCCTTGACCATCTCGGTTACCATCGAGCTTGTTGCAATGGCAGCGGCGCAGCCGAAGGTCTCAAATTTGACGTCTACAATACGATCATTTTCTATTTTTAAATATATTTTCATGACATCCCCGCAGACGGGATTGCCGACTTCGCCAACTCCATCCGCATCGTCTATGCGTCCGACATTTTTAGGGTTCATGAAAAGATCTATTACTTTTTGAGAATACACATTTACTACCCCCTTTTGCCAAGAGGAGACATGGCTCTTAAAGACTCTACCACTTTCGGTAGGTTTTCCAAAACGTAATCTATATCTTCATCACTTGTATCTTTTCCTAAAGTCAGCCTTAAGGACCCATGAGCAATCTCATGTGGCAATCCTATGGCAAGGAGCACATGACTAGGTTCCAAGCTTCCTGACGTACAGGCAGAACCACTGCTTGCTCCTATTCCCAATGCATCAAGGCGCAAAAGCATGGATTCTCCTTCAATGTAGTGAAAGCAGAAACTTGTATGAAAGGGAAGGCGCTCAGTGCGATGACCCGTCAAGATAACATCATCGATGCGCTCAAGGATGCCGTCTATTAAACGATCGCGAAGACGTTTTTCGTTCTCGTTTTCATTGTTCGCGAGCCTTTTTGCGGCTAAAACCGCGGCTTTGCCGAATCCGACAATTCCGGCAGTGTTTTCAGTTCCAGAACGCAACCCTCTTTCTTGTCCGCCACCGTGAATCAAGGGCGCGATTTTAACCCCCTTCTTTACATACAACGCACCTACGCCTTTAGGGCCATACATTTTATGTGCAGCCATTGTCATTAAATCTATTGGAAGTTTTTTTACGTCAATGGGAAGATGCCCCGTTGCTTGAACCGCGTCAGTGTGAAAAAGCACTCCCTGTTTGCGGCAAATACTTCCTATTTGTTCTATCGGTTCTATGGTACCTATCTCGTTGTTCGCGAATTGAATAGTGACTAAAATTGTATTAGGTCTAATGGCTCTCTCGAGCTCATCCAATCTCACCATTCCATATTTGTCCACCGGTAAAATCGTGATATCAAAACCTTCTTTGCCCAGCCATTTGCATGCATCTAATACTGCATGGTGTTCTATGGCAGATGTTATGATATGATGTCCCCTATCTTTTCGCGCGTAAGCTATACCTTTTATTGCAAGGTTGTCTGCTTCGCTGCCACCGCCGGTAAAAATTACTTCTGTGGGGTCGGCATTTATTAATTGAGCTACTTGATTTCTTGCTTCATCCAGGGCCTTTCGTGCCTTTCTGCCCCATGCGTGAAGGCTGTTTGGATTTCCGAAATCGGAAGTAAAATAAGGCATCATAGCCTCTAGTACATCATGGTCGACTGGCGTAGTTGCTGAATGGTCGAGATAAACAGAACGGCTCATTGTTTGCATCGCCTCTCTTTATTAGATTGACCTAACTTAAGTTTATTTTCTAAGAAGAGGATTGTCAAGTAAATGAAATAGAAATGTCTAGAAATTATTTTAAGAAAAGTACATAGAAGACGACCCATCGTGACTTTTAGTTTTACTTTAAGGGCTTGTCTTTGACTATAGCTGGCTTTTGGTATATAATGTGCCAAATGGCAATGTTATTATGCAATTTTATGGAAAATGGGAGATGAAGCATGGAAAAGGCAAGCGTTATAAAACCACTAGTTGATACTAACATAAGCGACAAGGTGTTTGCTGTGCTCAAGACCGCCATTCATCGTGGTGAGTTACAACCGGGTGATCCTCTTATTGAACGCGATCTTGCCGAAAAACTCGCGGTATCACGCACGCCAGTGCGTGAAGCAATACAGCGCCTGAAAACGATGGGATTAGCGGTTCAAGTGTCGAGAAAAACAGTGATAGTGGCAAAACCTACGCCAGAGGAAGTATTGGATACATTCCATGTTCGTGAGGTCCTTGAAGGGCTTGCGGCTAGTCTTGCAGCGACTAACGCGACACCCGATGATCTTGCCTACTTTGGCAGCTTGGTTGAGGATATGGAACAGTGCATCAATGTAAATGACGACGATAAGTTAGAAGAACTTCACATGCTTTTTCATGAAAGATTATATCGAGCTTCTGGAAATAAAAAATTATGTCAACTGCTCATGGATTTAAGGGATTGTATAAAAGCCTATACTCGTATTGGATATGCATTCCCGGGCAGAAAATCGGAGGCTGCCCTAGAACATAGAAAAATATTGGATGCATTGGTTTCCAAAAACCCCAGAAAGGCCGAAGAGTGGGCTAGAAAACACATCAAAAGATCAAAAGAAGCATATATAAAGGAATTACAAAAAAATTCGTAAAGGCCATAGAAAGCATCAAAGGCGGCTCACTTTCGTTTGTTGCAATTTTCTTTTTAAGCATTCATAACTAAAATTGCGAGCGATTACGAGGTTTTTTGTATTTAGTAAGTCAAGGTGAACAAAAGCACAAACAAGCTTAATTTTGCGTGATAACATAATAACAAATTGGCATTCAAACAGACAGCGTTCAACCCAGGCTTTTATGGGATCGCTCTTCTCTAAATTGACGAGAAGAGCGATGTTTTTTTACTGCCTATGGCAGTAGATAAATTTCACGCTAACTTTATACTTCAATTATGCACTCATGTTTTGCTTCTTCTTTATCGTATAATACCTTTTTATTTACGGTGTCTTTTTGTTGGGTCAAGTCCATAATTTCCGTCAAATTACCCCCTGATTAAATCTGGAGGTTAAATTCCCGCCATTACTGGAGCTACTTCACCTATTTCACAATATTGCTTATGTTTTTGTCTCTGTTCCTGTTTTTTCCATTCTCGAAGTACTTCTTGTCTCATATCCTTTCAGGTTAATTCCCAATCATTCACTAAATAACCACAAGCTACATACAGTTGTCGCTCGTGTTTAATATCCCCTGGCTCAGTAGCTTTCCTATCTTGGTATCTAAGTATTTATTTCCCCCGAATTTATTGCCATTTAGAGGGATCATCTGCCAGTGTTTATAACCTTTAGTCCTGGTGTAGGAGACTTCTTTTAAAGTAGTTTGGACGGCTCTTGCTATCATTGTATTTTTACGTCATATTTTCACGCTGAAGATTAAAGATTATAGAGAAGAAATGCTTGACAAAAGATACTTAGTATGTATACTTGGATCCGGGATCCAAGTATACATACGCTTGAAAGTAGTCATGATTTTCAAATTTAAAAAAATGGCTAACTTTTAAGGGGGTAATAATAACAAATGGAGAGCTTTAAATTCATTGAACCAATACAATACAATGACTTCCGTCCTGTCAGAGAACTGGTTCTTGAACGTTTACGAGAAGCCATATTAAATAGGACCTTGAAACCGGGAGATCGCATAGTTGAGGCCGAACTAGCTCAAGTATTTAACGTGAGCCGCACCCCAGTAAGAGAAGCATTGCGTGTGTTAGAAGCTGAGGGGCTTTTAAGGAGAATTCCAAGGAAAGGTCTCTTCGTCAGGGGCATCACGAGAGAGGATGTGGTTGAGATTTACTCCATACGAATTGCCCTTGAATCGTTGGCAGTATCTATAGCCGTTGAGCGCATAACTCCTGTTGAAATTAGCAGGTTAGCTAAGCTGGTCGATCAGATGAAAAAATATACGGAGTCCAAGGAGTCCGACAAACTGTTTTCGGTGTGTCAGGAATTTAACGATATTTTGGTGAGGGCTTCTAGAATGCCAAGGCTCATTAAGCTTGTGAAGGTTTACATGGAATATTTAGAGCAATTCCGTGCTATTTCGATGGCAAAACACGAAAGGCAAGTGGCAGCCTTGAGAGAACATGAAGAGATTTTGCGAGCTGTGGTCAATAGGAATCCACAAGAAGCTGAAATGGCTGTTAAAAGACACCTGCAAGGTGCTTTAGAAGCGTTCTTGAAAGAAGAGAGAATTTGCGATACTCAGAAATTAACGGATAGGCGGTGAAGTGGTTATTATGAGAGAGCTTCGCATTCTCGCCCCAAATGGAATGTTGGGTTACGGCTTTCCTGTCAAGTGGTTTAAACGGGCTTTGTCCATGAACCCTCATGCGATAGCCGTAGACTCCGGATCTACCGACAGTGGACCTCACAAGTTGGCGATGGGCGTCATGACCTGTTCTAAAGAGGCTTACACCAAAGACATATCGCTCCTCTTGGATGCCGTAAGCGAAAAGAAAATACCTCTTTTTATCAGCTCTGCAGGCGGAGCTGGTACCAACGCTCAGGTTGATATTTTCTTGGATATCATTGAGAAAATATCA